>Ga0209705_10000079_pt1 | contig 47468 bp, 49 predicted proteins | sample PPLLaktember2015_5_FD_187262 | JGI IMG/M metagenome (GOLD analysis project Ga0209705, IMG submission 187262) | Freshwater sediment microbial communities from Prairie Pothole Lake near Jamestown, North Dakota, USA - PPLs Lake P8 Core (1) Depth... | ecosystem: Environmental > Aquatic > Freshwater... | reverse complement strand
CTTGATAGCATCTTCTGGTTTCTGCTGCGCCAGCGCGGCACCGGCCGCGCCGAGCGCGAGCGTACACGCCGCTGCAATCACCTGCTGCTTCATGGCTCCTCCTCTTGGTCAGGGGTTAAGCTTGCCTCAGTCGACCTCGCCCGCCGTTCGACAAGCTCGGCACGGTTTAGTTGAACCTGATGGCGTCTCCGTAACACAGCAGTTCGCCGTCGTTCCAGCCTTTGCCGTCCATGCACATGACGTTGAGGAGACCGGTGGCACCGGCCTGGCCGGCCTGCTCCTTCATCGCCTGAATGCCGTCGTCCGCGCTGGCGAAGCTCGGATAGCCGAACGCGCTCTTGCTGGAGTCGATCCAGATGCGCTCGACCACGGTGTACTGGGTCGGGACGAGCTGGGTGGAGTTGTACACCTGGACCTCGGAAGCCGCCACCGACGGTGCGGAGGGCTTGCCGATGGCGCAGGCGGACAGCGCCGCGCAGGCGATCAGGGTTGCAAACAGGCGAATGCGCATGTGACACCTCTCCATGGTAGTTCGGGCTAAGTAGGATACCTGCTTGTGAGTTCGCCCACCTCGGCGGCGCTCAGCAACTTGAGCTTCTCGCCCCGCAGCAGCAGAAACAGCCTGGCCGTCTCCTCCAGTTCCTCGGTCGCGTAGGCCGCGGTCGCGAGGTCTTTGCCTGCAACAACCGGGCCATGATTCGCCAGCAGCACTGCGTGGTGCCGGTCGGCCACTTCGCGCACCGCGTTGGCCAGCGCCAGATCGCCGGGTGCGTAGTAGGGTAGCAGCTTGAGTTTACCGATCTTCATCACGTAATACGCGGTGATCGGCGGGATGGGCTGCTCGGGATCCACATCGGCCAGCACGGAAACGGCGACCGAGTGGGTGGAATGCAGATGCACGACGGCGCCTGCATCGGGACGCTGCCGGTACATCGCCAGATGCAGAAAGGACTCCTTGGTCGGCTTGTCGCCGGAGATCGTGTTGCCCTCGTCGTCCACTTTGGACAGCCGCGCGGGGTCGAGCCGCCCGAGGCAGGCGTTGGTGGGTGTCATGATCCAGGCGTCGTCCACACGCGCGCTGATGTTGCCGGAGCTACCCGCGGTCAGGCCGCGGTCGAACATGGACTTCCCGAACCAACAGATCTCCTCGCGCAGCTGCGCTTCGGTCACGGCTGCACCCTGAACGCCTTGGTGAAGAAGTCCTGCGTGCCGAAGTTGCCGGACTTGAGTGCCAGCGCCAGGGTTGGCTCGCCGATGCTGAACGTCCACGGCACACCGGGGTCGATCTCGGGACCGATGTACAGGCCCTCGACGCCCAGCGCCCCGACCACCGCGCCGGAGGTCTCGCCGCCTGCGACCACCAGCCGGCGCACGCCCCTGGAAACCAGCCCCTGCGCGATTTTGCCGAGAGCCTGCTCGATCATGCTTCCTGCATGCTCGCGGCCGAGCTTGTCCTGCACGGCCTTGACCTGCTCCGGGGCAGCGGTGGAGTAGATCAGGATCGGCCTCTCCGACAGCCGCTTTGCCGCCCACGCCAGCGCCTCGGACGCGAGGTCCTTGCCGGAGGCGATGGCGACCGGATCGAGCTCGAAGGCCTCGTGGTCGTGCTTCATGTGCGCGACCTGGCCCTGCGTTGCGACCGAGCAGCTCCCGGCGAGCACCACCGTCGGTCCCGTCACCTTCGGCAGCGGGTAGTGCTGCCCGGCGCTGAGCAGACCCTGGCGCACGAAGTTGGCGGGCAGGCCCATTGCCATGCCGGACCCGCCTGTGACAAGCTTCAGCTCGGCACAGGCTTCGCCCAGCGTGAGGAGGTGATCGTCGGTGATGGAATCGAGAATCGCGTGGCGCACGCCGTCGCGCCGCAGCGCGGCGAACGCCTCGCGCACGGCCTGGGCCCCTTTCACCACCGTCGCATACTGCACCAGCCCCACGTTGTGCCGCGTCTGCCGTTGCAGCACGCGCACCAATGAGGGGTCGGTCATGGGCGTCAGAGGATGGTGGCGCATGCCCGACTCGGACAGCAGCTCGTCTCCGACAAACAGATACCCCTTGTAGACCGTGCGCTTGTTGGTGGGAAACGCTGGATTGAACACCGTCAGATCGGCGCCCAGCGCTTCGCACAGCGCATCGGCAACCGGCCCGATGTTGCCTGCGTCGGTGGAGTCGAACGTGGAGCAATACTTGAAGTAGAGCTGCCGTGCACCGTTGGCCCGCAGCCATTCGAGCGCCGCAAGCGACATCTCCACGGCCTCGGCAGGCGGGTTGCTGCGCGACTTCAGCGCCACGATGACGGCATCAGCCTGCGGCACCTCGAGCTTCGCCCGCGGCACGCCGAGCAGCTGAATAGTGCGCATGCCCGCCTTCACCAGCGTGTTGGCCAGATCGGTGGCACCGGTGAAGTCGTCTGCGACGCTCCCGAGCAGGATGGCCATGGCTGCGCTCGTCTCCTCTGAGTGGTCCGGATGGCGCGCGCCTGGCTGGACGCCGGGTTCCCGCGCACGGTTTGGCATAATGGTAGCCAAAAAACCGGAGGGAGATTGCGTGTGTTGGGCCTTGCCGAATACATTCGAGTCATGAGGCCTGGATACTCCTCCTGCTTCCCGCTTCCCGCCTCGCACTCCCTCAGCTGACATGGGCATCCACCCCGCAGCCCTGCTGGTGCTGTATGGCGGCGTCGCGCTCGCGCCGCTGGCCATCGCCGCGCTGACCGACCCGCGCGAGAACGACTTCCTCGCGGAGTTGGGCATCGGCCTGGGGTTGATGGCCTACGCGATGCTGCTCATGCAGCTCGTCTCGTCGGGACGCTTCGAGCAGCTCTCCGGACGGGTCGGAATCGACCGCATGATGCGCTTCCACCAGCTCACGGCCCGGCTGCTGGCCGTGCTGGTCATCCTGCATCCGCTCGCCCCGCGCATCCCGACCAGCATGGACATGCTCTCCATGACTCCACAAGCCGTCGCCATCATGTTCGGTGCGCCGCACATGCGCAGCGGCGTGGTCGCGGGGGCGATCCTTCTGACCGTCGTCCTGATGGCCATCTTCCGGCACCACCTGCCCCTGCGGTACGAGGCATGGCGCGCGACTCACGTGCTCGGGGCCCTGGTCGTTGCGGCTGGTGGCGCCCACCACACGTTTACAGTCGGCAGCTACAGCGGCCAGTCGGCGCTGTTTTGGTTTTGGTGCGCGCTGCTCGTCGTTGCGATCACCTCGTTCCTCTTCGTCTACTTCGTGCGCCCCTGGCTCCTGTGGCGGATGGGTTACCGCGTGGTGGCGAACCGGGTGCTGGCCCCCGGCATCCGCGAGCTGACGATAGAGCCAGGCAGCGGACGCGGCATCCGCTTCGAGCCCGGACAGTTCGCGTGGCTCAACACCTGGCCGTTGCCGCTGCTCGACCATCCGTTCTCGATCTGCTCTGCGCCGGCCGAGTTGCCGCGCGTGCGGATGCTGATCAAGGCACGCGGCGATTTCAGTGCCAACCTCGAGCGCCTGGTGCCAGGCACGCCGGTGCGTCTGGACGCACCCCACGGACACTTCGGGCTGCACGCCGGCCGCGGAGACTCGGTCTATCTCATCGCCGGCGGCATCGGCATCTCGCCGGTGATGGGGGTGCTGCGACATCTGCATGCCACCCGCGATCGACGCCCGATCTCGCTGCTATATGGGGCGCGCAACCGTGAGCAGCTGGTCTACGCCGATGAGATCTCGGCAATTGCGGCGGAAATCAATCTGGAGACCCGGTTCTTCCTGGACGAGCCGCCGCCGGGCTGGAGCGGAGGTGTGGGTCCTATCACCGAGCAGTCCGTGCGGGCCGGGTTGCCGGGTGCGCCGCAAAGCTGCTTATGCTTGATCTGCGGGCCGACGCCGCTGATGCTGACAGTCGAACGCTACCTGCTGGCGGCCGGTGTGCCGTCCCGGCAGATCGTTTACGAACGCTTCGAGTACGACTGATGCAGGAGAACCGTTTATTGCGGGTGTTCCTCGCGCTGGCTGCGGTGCTGATGCTGGCGTTATTGGCTTTCGCGCTTCGCTAGAGCGAACAGCCGAGGCAGTCAGAGCGCAACTCTGCCGGCACGTTGGCAGCGGTTTGTAAGACCCCTCTCCCCTGGCGGGAGAGGGTCCGGGTGAGGGGGATGGTTTCCCCTACTTCGCGGCCGCCTTGACGAGATGCTCGCAGATCGCCTTGCGCTCGGCGGGATCGGGCGCGAAATGGCCGGCCAGGAACTTCTCCAGATGCGCCAGCCGGTCCGCCTCCGGCTTCTTGCGCACGCCATCGAGCACTTTCTTCTGGCTGTGGCAGCTCGAGCACTTCGCCTTGAACAGCGCTTCTGCGTCCTGTGCCTGGGCAGCGCCATGACCGCAGATAACCGCCAGCGTCGCGGCGGCCGCCGCGAGAATCACACTTCGCATGCTTGTTCCTTATCTGCAACGATGGACCCGCCAGACCAAGTCACCGGCTGGCTGGTGGCGTGTAGGATTTTTTCGGGGGCGAGGGAGGGGCGGAGAAGGATGGCCGCGTGGGTTTCGGCTCGAACTGCGGCCGATACGTCTGTGCGGGCCTGGGCCGCTCGCCCTGGGGCCGATAAGTGGGTGCCGGACGGGGCTTGGGCTCGAAGCTCGGCGTCTGGCCGGGCTTGTAGGTGCCCTGCACAGCCGCTTCTCCAGGGGCTGAGGCCATGCCGAGAGCCACTACCAGCGCTGCGATGGCGCTACGGGTCATGATTGGGGGTCTCCGTAGTTATTCGGCCCGCAGACGGGAGGTCAGTCGGTGGCCTCGACCCGAATTGTATCGCCATCTGCAACGGTGCTGAGCACCGCCGGGTCGCCATCGATCTTGCCCAGCATGTTGACCCTGGTGACCAGCCGGCACTCATCGCCCCGCGAGACCGGTGTCGGCCCGTACGGCAGCGCCAGGGCGCCCCCCTGCACCCAGAAACAGACGGTGCCGGGATCGACCACCTGCTGGGCGTCGGGCTCCAGCTTCACCGTCACCGGCAGGCTGAAGTAGACCTCCTCGCCCCAGGTGTTGGCGCTCGACTCGCACGGGAGCGCGGCGAGCACTGCTCTCGCCGTGGGGGTATCGGCCAGCGTTGCTGTCAGCGAAGCCGCGGGCCACGTGAGCTTGATCTTGCGGCTGGGCATGCCTCGCTCCGTCGGGCCTATTTCCAATGCGGCGGCCAGGTCTTCCGGAAATACGGCAGCGCCTCTACCCGCTTCATCCAGGCTCCGATCTTCGGTCCGATGGCGCCGCGCACGTCGAGATCCGGCTTCTTCTTCTCCAGACGCAGGCCCAGAGCCAGATGTGGATAAACCGTGAAATCGGCAGCCGACGGCTCATTGCCGGCCATGAACTCGCGGAGCGGGATATCCTCCCACAGGCGCAGTTCCTCCCCGAGCTTCACGCGTGCCTTCTCGATCGCGCCTGCATCCCACTTGTCCTGGGCCGTGAAGAAGATCTGATCGATCAGCGGATCGAATGCGGGGCCCAGGTACTGGTCGGCCTCCTGGACGATGCGGCGGATGATGGCGCGCTGGCGCAGATCGCCCGGGAACAGGCTGGGCGGCGCAGGATATCGCTCGTCGAGATACTCCAGGATCGCCTGCGACTCGTATAGCGCAAAGCCGTCGTCCACGATCGCGGGCACCTTGTGCCGCGGGTTGATGGCCAGGAACTCCGGCTTCTTGAGATCCCCGGCCGAGAAGGACATCATCTTGTGCTCGTAGGAAAGCTGCTTGTGCTCGAGGGCGAGCCAGACACGCCAGGCATAGGGCGAGCCCGAGCCGTAGTAGAAAGTGAGTGCCATGGGGTGGGTGAGTTGTGTGGGTGATCAGCGCTTCGCGAACCGTCGTCCGAATGCTACTCCCGCACGCGTGACGCCGAAAGGTACGTGGCAGAGTGTGAAAGCAGTCATGCCCGCCCTCGGACTCCTTCATGACTGGATCCGATACCGCCTAGAATATTCTCGAATCCGATCAGCGACCAACCCCTAGCCCGTCATTCCGGTCGAGAAGAGAGATGGACGAGATCGTCGCTCGCGCCATTGCCAAGTGGCCCAATGTGCCGGCAGTCTACGGCTGGCTCTCGCTCGACCGGCGCGGCAACTGGGCCATCAAGGGCGAGCGTATCCGCAACCGGCTGGTAGCCGAGTTCATTGCTCGCAACTACGGCCACGACGCGCAGGGCCGATGGTTTTTCCAGAACGGCCCGCAGCGGGTATTCGTGCAGCTTGCGTATACGCCGCTGGTGTACCGGACACGCCCCGGCGACGCGCTGGCGTTCGTAACTCACACCGGCCAGGCGGCCGAGGAGGTGCGGCACGTCTGGCTGGACGAGCAAGGTGCTTTGCTCATCGAAACCGAGCTGGGTATCGGTGTGCTCCACGACCAGGACCTGTCGGAGGTGCTTGCGCACTTGACCCTGCGGGACGGGACGCCGCTGCCGGAGAGCGCCCTCGAACCGTACTTTGACGAGGATGCTGTCCTAGCGGCCCCACCAGCGCAGCTGCAGACGCGCTCTGGATCTGCGCCGCTGTCCACTATCCGCGCCGACGCGGTTCCACAACGGTTCCGATTCGACCCCGATCCGCGGCCCGCGCCCGGCGAGCCCGAGTGCTGAGTCGGCGGCACGGTGGCTCGCTTTGGAGCGAGCAGTGACCGGTGTCGGGGGCTCGGTGCCTGCTCCGAGGAGAGCGGCCTGACATGATCACGCACCGGCCGATCTGACCACCGAAGCCGCGCGAGCGCAGAAGGTCTTCCGTGAGTTTGGCTGCCGCTACGGCTCACGCGCGTGGAGCGCCCTGCGCCTCGGGTTGAGCAATCCGGAGGTGAGTTGCGCGATAATGAGATTGCTCGAGCCGGCTCACCGGGAGGACGTGTTGACGGGCGAGGCGCTGGGGCCGCTGCCTCGGGACGCGATCGGAGCGCTGGAGCACCGACGTCGCTGAAATCAAGCCGTAGCGCGAACCCTGCCTGACCGCCGTCCGCCTCGACGGACCGGCCCGCTGACGCTTCAACCACTTGTTCGAACTCGGAGGCCTCGAATGTCATCTTCCCCGACGCGCACTGTCGCGCGGCTCATCGCCGAGTTCCTGGTCGCACGCAAGGTCGATCGGGTGTTCGGCCTCCAGGGCGGCCACATCCAGCCAATCTGGGACCACCTGGCTCGGCTCGGCGTGCGCATCATCGACGTCCGTGACGAAGGCGCGGCCGTGCACATGGCACATGCGCATGCGGTACTGAGCGGCGGCGTTGGCATCGCGCTCGCCACTGCCGGACCCGGCGTGACCAACTGCGTAACAGCCATCGCCAATGCCCAGCTCGAGCGCGTGCCGGTGCTGCTGATCGGAGGCTGCGCGCCGGTGCCGCAGGACGACCTCGGTCCGCTGCAAGGCATCGACCACGTGTCCGTGATGCGGCCGGTGACGCGCCAGTCGCGCACCTTGCGCGTCGCGGGCAACGTGCCGCGCGATCTGGACAAGGCCTGGAGCACCGCGATCGGCGACGGCAACCCGCCCGGTCCCGTCTATGTGGAGATTCCGACGGACGTGCTGCGGGCCACAGTGGCGCCGAAGCTCGTGCTCGACGAGTATCTGCTCCCGAAACCGCCCCGGCGGATTCCGCCCGCCTCGGCTGACGTGCAGCAGGCTGCGCGCATCATCGAAGCGGCGCGCAGGCCGCTGCTGGTGACCGGCCGCGGCGCGCTGGGGGCCGCCGAGGAGGTGGTGAAACTGCTCGATCGTACCGGCGCCGTCTACCTCGATACGCAGGAGAGCCGCGGCCTGGTGCCGGCCGAGCATGCATCGGTGGTCGGCGCGATGCGCGGCCGCGCGATGCAGGAGGCCGATCTGGTCATCGTGGTGGGCCGCAAGCTCGATTACCAGATGGGCTACGGGTCGCCCGCCGTACTGCCGAATGCGAAGCTCATCCGCATCGGCGACAACTGGGAGGAGTTGCGTGAAAACCGCCGCGGCGAGGTCGAGCTGTTCGCCCATCCGGCCCTCGCCCTGTCGGCGCTCGCCGAGGCCCTGGCCCGCCCGTCTGCTGCGCTCGACCGGCAGTGGACCGCAGCGCTGCGCGCCGAGCATGTGCGCCGCTCTGGCAAGCATGCCGACTCGATGGCCTCGGCGCCCGCCGGCAAGGATGGCCACATGCATCCCAACCGCATCTTCGCGGCGCTCAAGCAGGTGTTGCGCCCTGAGGCGATTGCTATCGCCGATGGCGGCGACATCCTCAGCTTCGCGCGTATGGGGCTGGAGGCGCGCACCTACCTCGATGCCGGCACCTTCGGCTGTCTCGGGGTAGGCACGCCGTTCGGAATCGCTGCAGCCCTGCTCCACCCCGGCCGCCAGGTGGTGGTCATCTCGGGCGACGGCGCGTTCGGCATCAACGCGATGGAAATCGACTCGGCCAAGCGGCACGGCGCCAAGGTCGTCTTCGTCGTGGCCAACAATGCCGCATGGAACATCGAGCGGCTGGATCAGGAGATGAATTACGGCGGGCGCGTGGTGGGCACGACGCTGGCGTGGAGCGACTACGCGGCGATGGCGCGCGCATTCGGACTGCATGGCGAGCGAGTGACCGATCCGGCACGCCTGCCCGCTGCCTTCGAGGAAGCGTTCGCGAACGCGCCTGCACTCCTGGATGTGGTGGTCACGCAGCACGCGCTGTCCTCCGACGCCGGCAAGGGCCTGGGCTGGGTCCCCGACTTCCAAGCGCTGACCGCATGGGACGAGGCCGAGCGCCGTCGCCGCGAGGAAGGTTGATGACTTCGTTGTTGACCGTCGTCGACGCGCTGCGCACCTACGCACAACTCTACCCGCACAAGGATGCCGCGCGCGACTCGCAACGCTCGCTCACGTTCCGGCAGTGGCACGAGCGCGCTAACCGGCTCGCCAACGCCCTGCTCGGGTCGGGGCTCGAGAAGGGCGATCGCGTCGCGATTCTCGCCTACAACTGCCTCGAATGGCTGGAGATCTATGTCGCGCTCGGCAAGGCCGGCCTGGTTGCGGTGCCGATCAACTTTCGCCTGCTCGGCCCCGAGATCCGCTTCATCGCCCAGGACGCCGGCGCGCGGGCATTCATCGTGCAGGACGAGCTGGTCAATCACGTCGAATCGATTCGCGCCGATCTCGACGTTCCCGAGGCGAGCTACTTCCACTTCGGCGACGCCCGTCGCCCGAGCGGTTACCGTTCCTACGAAGATGTCATCGCCCGGGCCTCCGCTTCCGAGCCCGCCGGTCTCGTCGGGCCATGCGATACCTGGGCGTTGATGTACACCTCCGGCACGACCGGCAACCCGAAGGGTGCGATCCGCAATCACGAAGGCCTGGCGACCATGTCGCTGGTGACCGCGCTCGATTTCGGCTTTTCCCGGGAAGACGCGGGGCTGCTGGTGATGCCGATGTGTCACGCCAACTCGCTCAACTTCTTCTCGGCGTTCGCCTACTGCGGCGCAACGTGCTCCATCTACGACCGCAAGAGCTTCGATCCGGAGCACCTGCTCAAGACGCTCTCCGATCAGCACGTGACCTTCACCTCGCTCGTGCCGACGCACTACATCATGGCGCTGGGGCTTCCCGCTGCCGTCAAGTCCAAGTACGACGCAGCCAGCGTGACTAAGCTGCTGATCTCCTCGGCGCCCGCGCGCCGCGAGACCAAGCTCGCGATCATGGAGCACTTCCGCAACTCGAAGCTGTACGAGTTGTACGGCTCGACGGAAGCGGGCTGGGTGACCTTGCTGCGGCCGGAGGAGCAGCTGACCAAGCTCGGCTCGATCGGCCGCGAGTTCACCGGCACCGGACAGGTGCGACTGCTCGACGATGAGGGAAACGATGTTCCCGACGGCGAGGTCGGCGAGCTGTACTCGCGCACGCCCTACACCTTCAGCGGCTACTGGAACCTTCCGGACAAGACCGCCGAGGCGTTCAGAGGCGCCTACTGCACGGTCGGCGACATGGCACGCCGCGACGGCGACGGATACTACTTCCTGGTCGACCGCAAGAAGAACATGATCATCAGCGGCGGCGAGAACGTCTATCCCTCAGAGGTGGAAAGCGTGATCGGCCGCCATCCCGCGGTGAAGGACGTAGCCGTCATCGGCTTGCTGCACGAGAAGTGGGGCGAGTCGGTGCATGCGGTCGTCGTCCTGCACGAGGGCCACGCGCTCGGCGAAGCGGCATTGCTCGACTGGTGCAAAGACAAGATCGCCGGCTACAAGCGACCGCGATCGATCTCTTTCATGCGGGAAGAGGACGTGCCGCGAACGGCGACGGGCAAGATCCAGCATCGCGCGCTGCGGGACAGGTTCGCGGGACAGGCATAACGCTTCCAAGCGGGGGGTGGGGTCTGGGGAACGCTCACCTGATCCGCTTCCGGCTGTAGTCCTCTTCGATGTTGTCGCGGTAGTAGGTGGCGATGGTGGGTGCCGCCATCAGGCGACGGTGCACCTCGGAGGGGACGCGCGTGTACTGCCAGATCGTCCCGTCGGTCATTTCCACCTCCAGCGTCTGCGAGCCGGCCTCGTAGCCGACCGAGCGGATCTGGCTGGAGCTGACTTTCTTGCGTTCCATCGTGCCCTCCCTGTCTGGGCTAGCCTGCATTTCTCGCACTGGCGCGAGATAATGGCGGGTATCGGGCGAGCCAGTTGCGGCTCGAACGCCGCGCCCATGTTGGACACATGGGCGCGGCGGGCATGCCGCAAAGGGCCGTCCTAGCCCGGGGCTAGCGCCACTGAGTGTCTTTCAGGATCTCGCCGAGCACGGAATCGATCTTGGCCAGGGCTTCGACGGCGGCAGGGTCGACCCCTTCGGCCTGCATGCGCCGGTAGACCAAGTGCACGGTGTCGGTCTCACCCGGCAGCGTATAGATGCCCACGCCGAACGGGCAGAAGGCCAGCAATCGCGGGTCGGCCTCCACCATCCGCCTGGAGTAGTTGGCGCTGCAGAACTGCAGGACTTCGGCGCGCTCGTAGATCCGGGTCGTGGCGCCGAGGTCCTTGCCGGTTCGCGCGAGCATTTCTCCGACCTCGGCCACATGGGCTACAGCCAGCCCTTGGCCCTCGATCGCGATCACGAGCAGTTGCTTGATCTCCTCGAAGGTGCCTTGCGCCCGCGCCTCCACGACCGACTGGGCCTGGACGGAGGCTGCCAGCCAGACGCTGGCCAGGGCTATGAGAGTACCTGCGCGCTTCACGCTGCCTCCTGTGCTGGTCACCGAACATAGGATACCGCGACGGCGGGATGGCCTCGCGAGAGCGGGCTGGATTGGGCAGTGAGTGAGAACAGCGCCGCGGCAGAGCTGCCACAGCGCAACACAGCCAGCTCATCGCGCCGCGACGGCGCAATGCTTTCGGCTGCACAGCGGTGCCACGGCACGACGTGCCGCTATCGCCGCAGAATCGTCAGGCCCGGCGCCGGCCGCACCTCAGCGTCGGGTGCGCTCGCAGCTTGGTGCCTGCGCTTACATCAGATTCGGCCAACAGCTTCCAGAGATAAAGCCCGCGGAGGTGACTGGTATCCTCACGGATGCAGGCCTCCCGCGAGCATCCTGGAAGCTAACAACGGGTCAAAACGTCACGGGTCCGCCAGTTACACGGGCGGTTGCTGCGGGGCGCCTGCACTCTGTACTGCTCGATCGAGCGGGCGTTCACCACACCAGCGCCACCCACACCACGCGTTGCCGTGTGCATTTCAACCGCCTGCTAGCCCTTAGTTCGGCCGGTTACCAGAAACCGGGAACGGCCAAGCTGCCGGCGCGGGAGCGGGTTTGGGCGCTGCCGGGGCAGCGGATTCCGTCATAGCCGCCTTCTTGGGCGCAGCCTTTTTCTTCGCCTTTTTCGCACCAGCTTTTTTCGCCGGCTTCTTCGCAGCAGCCTTCTTCGCTGGGGCCTTCTTCTTAGCGGCCTTCTTCTTGGCCGGAGCCCGCTTCTTGGCAGCCTTCTTCGCTGCCGGCTTCTTCACCGCCTTCTTGGCCGGGGCCTTCTTGGCAGCAGACTTGCGCGCCGGGGCCTTCTTCTTGGCCGGGGCTTTGCGCTTGGCGGGGGCCTTCCTCTTAGCCGCCATCTTCTTCATGGCCGGCTTCTTGGCCGAGGACTTCTTGGCGGCAGGCTTCCTGGCCGCGGCCTTTTTCTTGGCCGGGGCCTTGCGCTTGGCAGCAGCTTTCTTCATTGCCATCGTTGCTTACTCCTATCAAGGTTGAGAAAAACGCACCTCGCGGTGCGACCACGTCGCCGCGCCCGGGCCCGGTGCAAGCGGCCCGCGCACAGCTGCGCAGTGGGGTGAGTGCGTCCGCGCGCGGACGCAAAAAAAGGCCGCGGCGCCCCCAGCCCTGCGGCTGGAAACGCTTGCGGCCCTGCTCGTCGGTTGCCCGATCCGTGCGGATCGAGCGGTGAGTGGCTTGCCTTTGCGTATGCCCATTAATCCCAGCTCAGCGCGCCCCCCGTCTGGTACTCGATGACGCGAGTCTCGAAGAAGTTCCTTTCCTTCTTGAGGTCGATCATCTCGGACATCCACGGGAAGGGATTGGTTGCGCCCGGGAAGAGCGGATCCAATCCAATCTGCTGGCAGCGTCGATTGGCTACGAAGCGAAGATATTCCTTGAAGATGGGTGCATTCAAGCCCAACACGCCACGCGGCATGGTGTCCTCGGCGTAGCGGTACTCGAGCTCGACCCCCTTCTGCATCAGCGCCCGGATCTCGTCGCGGAACTCGGGCGTCCACAGATGCGGGTTTTCCAGCTTGATCTGGTTGATCACGTCGATGCCGAAGTTGCAGTGCATCGACTCGTCCCGCAGGATGTACTGGTACTGCTCCGCGGCGCCGGTCATCTTGTTTTGCCGACCCAGCGCCAGGATCTGAGCGAAGCCAACGTAGAAGAACAGGCCCTCCATGATGCAGGCGAACACGATCAGGCTCTTCAGCAGCTGCTGGTCGGCCTCGGGCGTTCCGGTCCTAAAGGAGGGGTCGGTGAGCGTGTCGATGAAGGGGATGAGGAACTCGTCCTTGTCCCGGATGCTGGAGATCTCGTGGTAGGCATTGAACACCTCGCCCTCGTCCAGGCCCAGGCTCTCGACGATGTACTGGTAGGCGTGGGTATGGATCGCCTCCTCGAAAGCCTGGCGCAGCAGGTACTGCCGGCACTCGGGAGCGCTGATGTGGCGGTAGGTGCCCAGGACGATGTTGTTGGCAGCCAGGCTGTCGGCGGTAACGAAAAAGCCCAGGTTGCGCTTCACGACGAGACGCTCGTCGTCGGTCAAACCCTCCGGGTCCTTCCACAGGGCGATGTCGCGGCTCATGTTGATCTCCTGCGGCATCCAGTGATTCGCGCAGGCGGACAGGTACTTCTCCCAGGCCCACTTGTACTTGAAGGGGACGAGCTGGTTGACGTCGGTCTTGCCGTTGATGATGCGCTTGTCCTCGACCTTGATGCGCCGCTCGCGGTCGGCCAGCGGCACGCCGTCCGCGGAGCGCGCCGGCACGCTCGGCATGCGCGCGAAACCGACAGGCTGCAGCGCGAGCCCGGGAGCGAAGGTCGATTCTTCGAATTGCAGCATCTTGTTGTCCTCGTGTCCGAATTCTCGTTAGCAAACTCTATGCCGCTGAATTATCTGGAAGTGCGTCGCGCACGCTGCCCCAGTCGCTACTGGCATGCTTCGCAGGTCGGATCGTCGATGGCGCAGAACTTGGGCACCTCGGCATCCGGCAGCGCCAGCACCGAGTCGGCCATCGCGCCGGTTGCTGCGAGCCCTCCGTCGGCGGGCACGGCGTTGAGCGAGCCGGTCTTGACTGTCGACTTCTCGGCATGCGTGGCGCCGAGCGTGCGCAGGTAGTACGTCGTCTTCAGCCCGCGCAGCCAGGCGAGCTTGTAGGTCTCATCCAGCCGCTTGCCCGACGCGCCCGCCATGTAGAGGTTCAGCGACTGTGCCTGGTCGATCCATTTCTGACGCCGCGCGGCAGCTTCCACCAGCCATGCAGGCTCGATCTCGAAGGCCGTTGCGTACAGGCTGCGCACCTCGGGCGGGATGCGGTCGATCTTCGCCAGGCTGCCGTCGAAGTACTTCAGGTCGGCCACCATGACCTCGTCCCACATGTTCAGCCGCTTGAGGTCCTGCACCAGGTAATCGTTCACCACTGTGAACTCGCCCGAAAGGTTCGACTTCACGTAAAGGTTCTGATAGGTCGGTTCGATGCTCGCGGACACCCCGACGATGTTGGCGATGGTCGCGGTGGGGGCGATGGCGATGCAGTTCGAGTTGCGCATGCCGAACTGGCGGATGCGCGCCCGCAGGCCGGACCAATCCATTTCCGAGGTGGTGTCCACCTCGACGTACCCGCGGCGCTCCTGCCGCAGCAGCGCGAGCGTGTCCTGCGGCAGGATCCCGCGGTGCCACAGGGAGCCCTCGAAGGTGGAGTACGGCCCGCGCTCCTCGGCCAGTTCGGTGGAGGCCCAGTACGCGTGGTAGCACACCGCCTCCATCGCGCGGTCGGCGAAGTCCACGGCCTCCTTGGATGCGTAGGGCATGCGCATCAGGTGCAGGCAGTCCTGGAAGCCCATGATCCCCAGCCCTACCGGCCGGTGCTTCAGGTTGGAGTTGCGCGCCTTGTCCACCGCGTAGTAGTTGATGTCGATCACATTGTCCAGCATGCGCATGGCCGTGGCCACGGTGGCCTTCAGCTTCTGGTGATCGAGCCGGCCGTCCTTCATGTGGGCGGCCAGGTTCACCGACCCCAGGTTGCACACTGCGATCTCGCTGGCCGAGGTGTTCAGGGTGATCTCGGTGCACAGGTTGGAGCTGTGCACCACCCCCACGTGCTGCTGCGGCGAGCGGATGTTGCAGGGGTCTTTGAAGGTAATCCAGGGATGCCCGGTCTCGAACAGCATCGACAGCATCTTGCGCCAGAGCTGGACCGCCGGGAGCTTCTTGAACAGCTTGAGCTCGCCGGCCGCCGCGCGCCGCTCGTACTCCACGTACGCCTTCTCGAAGGCCTTGCCGTACTTGTCGTGCAAGTCGGGGCAGTCCGCCGGGGAGAACAGGGTCCACTCGCCGTTCTCTGTCACCCGCTTCATGAACAGATCCGGAACCCAGTTGGCTGTGTTCATGTCGTGGGTACGGCGGCGGTCGTCCCCCGTGTTCTTGCGCAGCTCCAGAAACTCCTCGATGTCCAGGTGCCAGGTCTCCAGGTAGGAGCACACCGCCCCCTTGCGCTTTCCTCCCTGATTCACTGCTACGGCCGTATCGTTGACCACCTTCAGGAACGGCACCACACCCTGCGACTTGCCGTTGGTGCCCTTGATGTGGGAGCCCAGCGCGCGCACCGGCGTCCAGTCGTTGCCCAGCCCGCCGGCGAACTTGGACAGCAGCGCGTTCTCCTTGATGGCGTCGTAGATGCCCTCGAGGTCGTCGGCGACCGTGGTGAGGTAGCAGCTGGACAGCTGGGATCGGTGCGTGCCGGAGTTGAACAGGGTCGGAGTCGAGCTCATGAAGTCGAAGCTCGACAGGACGTTGTAGAACTCGATGGCGCGGGCTTCGCGGTCGCGCTCGTTGAGCGCCAGACCCATGGCCACGCGCATGAAGAAGGCCTGCGGCAGCTCGATGCGCTGGCCACGTACGTGGATGAAGTAGCGGTCGTAGAGGGTCTGCAGGCCGAGATAGCCGAACTTGAAGTCGCGGCTCGCGTCCAGCGCCTGGCCCAGCGAGCGCAGATCGAAGGTGCGCAGGCGCGGATCGAGCAGGCCGGCGGCGATGCCCTTCTCGATGAACAGCGGGAAATACTCCGCATACCGCGCACGCATCTGGGCGTGGGTGACCTCCTCACCCAGCACCTCGACCTGGATGCTGTTCAGCAGCAGGCGGGCGGTCACGTAGCTGTAGGCCGGGTCCTTCTCGATCAGAGCGCGTGCCGAGAGGATGGCGCATTTGCGCACCTCCTCCATCGGCACACCGTCGTAGAGGTCCTTGAGGATGCTCTGCAGGATCACCTCCGCATCCACTGCGCGGCCGAGCCCCTCGCAGGAATCCCGGACCAGACCCTGCAGGCGCTCCAGATCGAGTGGGCGGCTCACCCCGCCGTCGACCACGCTGATCACGTGCGGGCGGGCCTCCACCTGCGCCGCGGCCTTCTGCTGCGCGCGCAGCCGGGCGCGCTCTTCGCGATAGAGCACGTAGGCGCGGGCGATGTCGTGCTCGCCCGAGCGCATCAGGGCGAGTTCCACCTGGTCCTGGATGTCCTCGATGTGCAGCGTCCCGCCGCCGGGCTGGCGACGCATCAGCGCCGCCACGACCTGCTCGGTGAGCCGCGCCACCTGCTCGCGCACGCGCGCGGAAGCCGCGCCCTGGCTGCCGTTCACGGCGAGGAACGCCTTGGTCATCGCCACCGAGATCTTGCCGGGCTCGAACCCGACCACCGCCCCGTTGCGGCGAATGACTTTGTACTGGGCGTAGCGGGATTCGCGCGCGCCGGCCTCGCTGTCCATCGACAGGGGCTCAGCCGAGGATTCGGTCCGGGACTCGGTGCTGACCAGCTGCATCAAACTCTCCTCTCGCTTTATGTCGTCCGGTACCGACACGAAGCTGGGGGACTCTCGCGTCGAACCACTATATCTTGTGTATGCGTGCTGCAATATCCACTAATTCTAGTGGCGCGAATCTCACTGTCAAGATTTTTCCGCGCCCGCCGCGCGACGCGTGCGTGCAGTTGTTGCGGTTGCACGCGCGAGTCTGAGGCCGTGCGACCACTTGCTGCGGTGCTCCAACCGCAGAGGCGCAGAGGCACAGAGGACCCGCAGAGAAACCTACGACGAGCGAGCGACCGAGGACGGCGAGGCGGTTGGCGTGCGGCCGCCCCGGCGCCAGGTACCCCCACTAACGGGCGTAGTCTGCGGCAGTGCGGACGGTGGTGAAGTGGATGTCGGCGCAGTCTTCGATGCGGCGGGCATAGCCGCCAGCCATGGTGACCGCCACCGGCAGGCCGGCGGAACGGCACAGGTCGAAGACCATGCGGTCGCGCTCGGCGAGCCCGCTCTTGGTGAGCTTGAGGCGCCCGAGGCGGTCGCCCTCGAACGGGTCGGCGCCGGCCAGATAGATCGCGAGATCGGCCTGTGCCGCCGACAACGCCCGGCACACACCTTTCTCGAGCGCTTCGAGGTAGTCGCGATCACCGGTGCCGTCGGGCAACTCGATGTCGAGATCGCTTGCCTCTTTCTTGAACGGGTAGTTGTTGGCTGCGTGGATGGAGAACGTGAAGACCGTCGGGTCGCCCGCCAGGATCGCGGCCGTGCCGTTACCCTGGTGCACGTCGCAGTCCAGGATTACGACCCGCCTGGCCCGGCCTTCGGCCTGCAGCGCCAGCGCAGCGATGGCGCTGTCGTTGAATACGCAGTAGCCCTCGCCGCGGTCGCGAAAGGCGTGGTGCGTGCCCCCCGCCAGGTTGACGCCCGACCCCTCCTCCAGCGCAGCCCGTGCGGCCGCCAGCGTTGCTCCGCTGGAGCGGCGCGAGCGCTCCACCATCTCGGGCGACCAGGGAAAGCCGATACGCCGTTGCTCTTCGGCCGCTAGCGTGCCCGTTGTCACCCGCTCCAGGTATCCGCGATCGTGAGCGCGCAGGATCTCCTCGTCGGTGGCGGCGGGCGGCTGCTGCAGGCCGTGCTTGCCCGCCACGCCCTCGGCTTGCACGCGTTCCCGCAGCAGGCGGTACTTCTCCATTGGGAAGCGGTGCCAGGGCGGCAGCGGCAGGACGTAGTGGTCGGTGTAGAAAATCTTCAAGCGTTCAAGCCTTGAACCGCAGAGGCGCAGAGGCGCAGAGGAACGCAGAGTACTTCAAACTAATGGCGCAGGGGCGTCGATGGTTGACCACCGGGTATCCCCCCATGAGACCGCGAAACATGCCGGCAAGATCGACCCACCGGCGAACGCTACAGCGGAACCAGGCGCCTGAATCCGTGGAAAAGTACTACGCCGAGAAAGACCAGATTGCGTAGCAGAACCGCAGGCCAGAAATAGCGAACTGCACCGAGCGCTTGCTCCTCGTGTTGCTGCTGCGCGAGTCGAGCGCCGACGTTCTCGAGGAGCGCCGGCGTTCGTGGCCAGTCCAAAATGCCGCTCACCCACCCTCGGGGAATGCCCCGACGTCCCACCGACGCAGCGGCCATCGCACCCACAATGGCGCCTACGGTGTCGGTATCGCCTCCCAAGTCGAGCGCAGCGGTCAGTGCCCGCTCAAATGCCCCGCGATGCCTGAGACAGGCATAGATGGCCACCGGCACCGTGTGATAGACATATCCGCTCACTGCCTTTTCCAGCCCGAGCACGGCTGCAAACCGAGCAACATCATCGCCCCGTTGGAGGGCCGTGCGCATGTGACGGACCAGATCCTGCCATTGGCCATCATCCTCGCCACCGAGGACGGCGAGCTGGGAGAGCAGATCAGCCGTGTGCAACCCCTCGGCGTTTCCTTGCCCAACCTCCAAGGCCACAACGGTGGCCACGGCAAGACTGCCGATCAGCGCTTTGGGGTCGGTATGCGTAACCAACGTAGAGGCGGTGACGAACGCTTTGCGCCTCGCCGGGTCATCATAGAAGTAGCCGCCGATTATCCCGGCGCGCATAGCGGGGCCATTTCCTGCTGAGAACACCCCGCTCCTGTGAGCGGGCCAGCCAAGCCAAAGCTTGAGGATCGCGCGCAGCGTGGCAAACCCGATTCCGGCAGGCAGGCTCAGGAGCCACCAGCGGAGTTTCCAGGCCAGCGCTCGTCGAAACCCATCGACATCCGCCGGATGCCGCAGCAATGCCTGAGCGACAAACAGTGTGTGTTCGGTATCGTCGCTGATCATCCCTCGGCCGAAAAGAAGACGGTGCCTCCATTCGCCCCGCCACCGTCGCGCTATGCGCGGCTTGCTGAGTCCCTCGGCGGGCAATCCCAAAGCGTCACCGACGGCGGTGCCTATGAGCACACCTTGCAAGCGGTCGCGCAGATCAAGCGCTGTGCTATTGCTTCGCACTCGGGGTCGACTCAAGGCAAATCTGACGAAGAATGAACACTATCGCGATTGCGCGTTCACTATTGCGATTGCCCAGCGCGACGAGAAACCGCTCGACTCTTCCTTTACGTTGTCTTCGAGCGCCTGCGCCTCTGCGGTCAGCCCGCCGTAGAAATCAGCGAGCGATAGCGAGCCCAGTCAAAGAAAGGCCCGGGATCGGTCTTACGCCCTGGCGCAATGTCGCTGTGGCCCACGATGTCCTCGATCGGATACGCGGCCTGCAGCTCCCGCGTGAGTTGGGCGAGCTGCCGGTACTGCGCATCGCGGAAAGGCACGAAGTCGGATCCCTCCAGCTCCACGCCGATGGAGAAGTCGTTGCAGCGCTGCCTGCCTCTCCAGGACGAGGCCCCCGCGTGCCACGCGCGCAGGCTGCAAGGCACGAATTGGATCAGTTCCCCGTCGCGCCGGATCAGGAAGTGGCTGGACACCTCGACCCCGGCGAGACACACGTAGAAGGGATGCGCGTTTGGATCGAGCCGGTTGCAGAACAGGTCGATGACGGCGTTGCCACCGAACTCGTAGGGCGGCAGACTGATGTTGTGGATGACGAGCAGCGAAGGTGGTGTAGCGGCTGGCCGCTCATCGCGGTTCGGAGAGGGGATCCGCTGGGCCCGCTGCAGCCAGCCCGCGGCGTCGAGCAGCCCGGAGCCTGCGGTCATCTGATCACCGCCATCGTGCCGGCCGTCCCGGCCGCAGCAGACATCCTACTTCTTCGGCTCCGCCGGCGGCGGTGGTGGCGCCTTGACCTGGTAGTCGTGGGGCGCCTTCCACAGAACGACGCCCTGCAGCCGGCTGTTTGCGTCGGCCTTGCCGACCGGCGCAAGCGCCGGCGCGCTGCCCGCCAGCCCGATCTGGGATAGCGGCGCCTTCTGGCTGTAGCGCAGGCGATCGCGCACCTTCGCATAGGTCAGGGTGAGCTCGCTCCCCTTCACGGTCCATTTGGCAAAAGTGGTGGACCGCCCCCGACGCACCGGCTGTCCCGGCAGCTGGAGGTCATACTCCGCCACGACCTCGGCCTGGCCCTTCTCCATCAGCCGCACGTACACGCGCTCGCCGTCGGGCGAGCGCGCCGCCTCCCAGGTGCCCAGCAGATCCCTGGCCCCGACGGCCAGCGCGTCGGCGCAGAAAAGAAACAGGCACAGAAGGACCAAGACACGCGCGTACATGAGCGGTGAACGGCCGCCGATGCGCGGCCGGTTCGAGTCAGTTGATGCCGAGTCGTTCCATGCGGTAGCGCATGGCGCGGAAGGTGATGCCCAGCAGCTTAGCAGCCGCCGTGCGGTTGTAGCGGGTCTTCTCGAGGGCTTCCAGGATGGCTTCCTTCTCGACCCGGTCCAGATACTCCTGGAGCGGCCACTTGCCCTCGGAGCCCTCGCTGGTGCGCACCACCTCCACGGCCTCCGGCGGCGTGAGCTGAAGATCGGCCACCGTGATCTTCTGGCCGTCGCACAGGGCCATGGCGCGTTCGAGGATGTTCTCCAGCTCGCGCACGTTGCCCGGGAAATCGTACTGCGCCAGCGCCTGCATGGCCTGCTCCTCGAGCTCAGGCCGCGACACCTTGGCCTGGGCCGCGAGCTTGTCCAGCACCGCGCTAGCGATGGCCGGAATGTCCTCGCGCATGTCCCGCAACGCCGGCATGCGCAGCTCGATGACGTTCAGCCGGTAGTAGAGGTCGTGCCGGAACTTGCCCGACTCGACGCAATCGGCCAGGTTCTGGTGGGTGGCGCTGATGATGCGCACGTCCACCGAGTCCTCCTGGGTGGAACCGACCTTGCGCGCCTTCTTCTCCTGGATCGCGCGCAGCAGCTTGACCTGCATCGCGAGGGGCAGGTCGGCAACTTCGTCCAGGAACAGCGTCCCGCCGTTGGCGGCCTGGAAGAAGCCGTCGCGGTCCGAGTCGGCACCGGTGAACGCGCCCTTCTTGTAACCGAAGAACTCGCTCTCCATGAGGTTCTCGGGGATGGCGCCGCAGTTCACCGGCACGAATGGGCGGTCGCGCCGGGCGCTCTTCTGGTGAATCAGGCGGGCCGCCAGCTCCTTGCCGCTGCCGGACTCGCCGGTGATGTGCACGGGGGCTTCGCTGCGGGCGAGCTTTTCGATCAGGTCGCGCACGTGGATGATCGCGGGCGAGGTGCCCAGCAGGCCCTTCTCGCCAGAGGCCACCTCTGCGGACTTGATCTCGCCGACCTTGGGCAGCGACAGGGCCGACTTCACCAAGGTGCGCAGCTGGTCGAGGCCGACCGGCTTGGAAACATAGTCGAAGGCGCCGGCCTTCAGCGCAGCCACGGCGTTCTCGGTGTTGCCGTGGGCGGTAATCACCGCCACCGGCAGGTCCAGGTTGCCTTTGGAGATGTGCTCGACGATCTCCAGGCCCGTGCCGTCTGGCAAGCGCATGTCGGTGAGGCACAGATCGTAATGACGCGCGCCCCCCAGCTTGGACTGGGCGTCCTTTACCCCCGTGGCACGCTCCACGTCCAGGCCCATGCGCAGCAGGGTCAGCTCGATCAGCTCGAGGATATCGACCTCGTCGTCCACCACCAGCACGCAGCGCTGCGGGGCCGTAGCGCGTCCGCCCGAACCGGTCCGTTCACTCCGCTTCAACTCTTGACTCCCCTAATGGCAATGACGAACTGCGCGCCCGGGCCGTCGCGCTCGATGTAGTCGAGCGAAGCATTGTTGGCGTCGCAAATTTCCCGGGCGATGTACAGCCCCAGACCGGTGCCGCTCGCCGCGGTGGTGAAGAACGGCTCGAACAGGTGCGGACGAATGGCCTCGGGCACGCCTGGCCCGTCGTCGGAGACGCTCAATTCTACCGTATTCCCCATCACTCCAGCCCGCAGCTCGATGCGGATGCTGGCCGTAGTGCGCTGGCTATAGCGCAGCGCGTTGCGGCACAGGTTCCACATCACCTGGTTCAAGTGGCTGCGATCGAACGTGACCGAGGCATCGCGCTGGAGGACGAGTACGATGACCTCGTCGGGCACCTTCTCGATCTGGCAGAACTGGGCGACGAAAGTGCGCAGGAAATCGCCGAGCTGGAAGGTCTCCCGGTGGGCGCGGTCGCGGCGGTTGAGCTTGAGCACATCCTGCACCATGCGGTCGAGCCGCTGCGTGTTGTCGTGCACGATGGTGAGCAAGCGGCGCTGCGTTTCGTTGTGCTCGGGCTCCTCCAGCAGGAGCTCTGCGGCGTGGTTGATCGCCGACAGGGGATTGCGGATCTCATGTGCGATGTTGGCCGTCAGCCGGCCCATGGCCGCCAGCTTCATCTGCTGGGCCTCGGCCTGGATCCGCGAGAGGTCCTCGAGAAACACCACCACGCCGACGTTGCGGCTGCGCCCCACCGGAACGAAGCGCGCGCCGGCGAGCTTATGAGTCAGAACGGTGCGCAGCGGATCGGACCCGGCAGCGGGATCCTCCCGCCAGCGCTGCAGGCGGTCGGCCAGGGCCGGGGTGTATTCCTTGAGCATCAGGTCCCGGCCGGTCTTCGGGATCGGCCCGAGGATCTCCACCGCCCGGCGGTTGATCTGGCGGATGACGCCGCGCTCGTCCACCACCAGCACGCCGTCCTGCATGTCCTGGATGACCAGCTGGTTGACCTGGGCCATGTTGGCGAGGTCCACCTCGCGCTGGGCCGCCAGCTGCTCGCTCGCCTGAGTGTACCGCGCCAGCGTGTGTGCCAGCCAGGCGGTGGCAAAGTAACCGACGCTCAACAGACCGGTCTGCACGTACTGGGCCACCGCCGCGTCCCGATACAGCACCTCGAAGGTATGCTCCAGCAGCACGGCGATGCTGGCGAGCGACGCGAAAAACAGCGTCAGCCGCCCGCGGCTGATGATGCCCGCCGCAGCCAGCGAAGCGAGCAGGAGCAGCCCCAGCCCACTGCCCACACCGCCGCTGGCGTAGGTGAGCAGAGTGATGAAGAACACATCCGCGCCGACCTGCACCGCGATCTGCAGGTTAAAGTCGGGCCGGCGCGACGTCGTGGTAACGAAGAACAGGACGGTGCTGAGGATGTACCCGGCGCACCCATAGAGGTAGGGCTGGAAGCTGCGGGAGCCGAACAGCGACTCGTTGAACACCACTGCGCTCACCAGCAGCAGCGTGGCGACGATGACGCGGTAGACGTTGAAGTAGAACAGCGACCGCCAGTAGGAGTTGGGATAGCCCTGTTCGGGCCGGAACGCGTGCTGCGCCCCTGCGGTCAGGTCCTTCGCTCCGATTTCCAGTCCAGCTCCGTGCATGCCCGATGCCCAGCAGTGTGTTACCGATCGGTCGGTGGCGGCGCGAACCAGCCAGCCGACGCAACACCAGGTCCTTGCTTTCCGGCCGCGCATGCGCGTGCCCGGATGCGCTTGCGCAGTGGCTTCTGAAGGGTGCGGCTGACTACCGCGCGTTCAGCCGCCGGTGCTCTTCGCTGCAGTAGAACTGCCCGCGCGAGGTGAAGCTCTCGCTGCGCGGCAGGTGCACACCGCAGACGGCGCAACGCACCATGTCCTCGGGAAGGCCTGAAGCAGACCGGTCCGATGGCGCGCGGGGCGGCGGGACCTCGCGGCCCCCTCCGCGGCGCATGCGGCTGACGATCAGGTAGACCAATATCCCCAGGACGAGGATGGTGAGCAGCTTGGCCACTGGGGCTATTATCGGCGCGGAAGGGAAAAGGCGCAGAGCGATTTGGAGGCTGGGCGCGGCAGGCGGGCGCCGGTTACGTGGGCGCGATCATACCCCAGCCTCGACCATTCATGAAGACGCCTCGGAGCGAGCGCATGTGGTCTGGACACGCTCGCCGTTACCTGGCACCCACGCCGCGGTCGCCACGGTGCGCTGCTGTGATCCCGGCGCAGCGCGCTCTCCCCGACCAACAGCGCTCGCCCCTCCCCCGGTTGTCGAGTACGTCCAGAACGAGCTACGAGACGAGGTCGAAGGGGCCTTCAGCATCCGCGTCCGCCAGCCTATCTCCATCGCGTTGTTCGAGCTCGACATGGTGGGCATCGCGTTTCGGGCGGGCGATGACGTGGTGGGCATCCGGCTGTTCTTCGGTCTGCCCTATTGAGGAAGGTGAGCGGCGGTGTGAGAAATGCGGGCTGCAGCGGCCGACCCGCCCGCCCGGCCCGTCGCCCACCGCACCCCGCAAGTCAAAGGATTTGGTCGGGGTGAGAGGATTCGAACCTCCGACTCCTGCGTCCCGAACGCAGTACTCTACCAGGCTGAGCTACACCCCGATGCCGCTGGGATCCTGCCGGCGCCGCCAGAACGCGGAGCGAGATTCAGTAGGACCGGTCAACCGCAAAGGCTGCCAATTGTATCAGACTGTCGCGGTAAGTCGACCGCGGCAGCGCTTCCAGCGCGCCGATCGCGCGCTGGGCTTCGCCCTCGGCCTGCTGCCGCGCGTAGTCGAGCGCGCCGGTCTCATGGACCGCAACGAGGACGGGCTGGAACTCGTCCAGCCCGCCGCGCTCGATCGCGGCGCGGATCACGGCAGACTGCTCGGGCGTGCCCTGCTTCATCGCATGAATCAGCGGCAGCGTGGGCTTGCCTTCCGCGAGGTCGTCTCCCAGGTTTTTGCCCGTCTCGGCATGGTCCCCCGAGTAGTCCAGCACGTCGTCGATAAGCTGGAACGCGGTGCCCAGATGCATCCCGTAGCGGGCCAGCCCCTGCTCGACCTCCGGGCTGGCGTTGCTGATGATGGCGCCGATCTGGCCAGCCGCTTCGAACAGCTTGGCGGTCTTGAAGCGAATCACGTGCAGATAGTCCCGCTCGCCGACATCGGGATCGTGGCAGTTGAGCAGCTGCAGCACTTCGCCTTCGGCGATGGTGTTGGTGGCGTCGGCCAGCACCTGCATCACCCGCATGTCGTCCAGCTCCACGATCATCTGGAACGCGCGCGAGTAGAGGAAATCCCCGACCAGCACGCTGGCGGGGTTGCCGAACAGGGAGTTGGCGGTCGCGCGCCCACGGCGCAGCTGCGACTCGTCGACGACGTCGTCGTGAAGCAGCGTGGCCGTGTGGATGAACTCGACCACTGCGGCAAGCTGATAGTGGGCCGCACCGCTGTACCCGCAGGCGCCTGCCGCCAGGATGACGAGCGCGGGCCGCAGCCGCTTGCCCCCGCCGTCGATGATGTATTCCGCGACCTGCCGCACCAGCACCACGTCCGAATGCAGGCGGCGGCGGATCACGTCGTCGACGGCGCGCATCTCGTCGGCGATCAGACGCTGGACTGGTTCGAGGGTAGGGTGCTCATCGAAAAGAGTTTTTTTCGCGTGGCTTCTCGCGACAGCATACCATTGCCGGCCGCGGCGCCGGCGGCCTTTGCGTCGGGGCAGGCGCGTTTGACCACACGGCCCCCGGGATGTATACTGCGCGGCTTTTCCGAATGGCGTTCAGGGACCTGGCCATGTATGCGGTAATCAAGACCGGCGGCAAGCAGTACAAGGTGAGCGCCGGAGAGAAGCTCAAGGTGGAGTCGATCCCCGCGGAGGTAGGCGCGGAGATCACTCTGGACCAGGTACTGATGGTCGCGGACGGCGAGAAGGTGTCCATGGGCACGCCGCTGGTGGCGGGCGCGTCGGTCAAGGCGACCGTCGTCGGTCACGGCCGGGGCGAGAAGGTGAAGATCTTCAAGCTGCGCCGGCGCAAGCACTATCGCAAGACCCTCGGTCACCGGCAGAACTTCACCGAAATCCAGATCAACGGCATCAGCGCCTGAGGCAGGCTAGGAGCAGGTCATGGCACACAAGAAAGCTGGCGGCAGCTCGCGCAACGGGCGCGACTCCAACGCAAAGCGACTGGGTGTGAAGCGGTTCGGCGGGCAGTTGGTGCCGGCGGGCAGCATCATTGTGCGGCAGCGTGGCACTCAGTTCCATCCGGGGCAGAACGTCGGCGTAGGCAGGGATCACACGCTCTTCGCGAAAATCACCGGGCACGTCAAGTTCGCCGTCAAGGGGCCCCGCAACCGGCAGACCGTGACCGTCGAACCGGCCTGAGCGGGTAGCACCCCGGCGCCAAAGCCCTATCGTCTCGATAGGGCTTTTTAGTTTCTGCCGCCTAGGCGGCCCTACCCCCTTCACCGCAAAGGCGCGAAGGCGCAAAGTGAGCGCAAAGGAAGCCGTGCACATCATGCAATTCAGAAGCGTTGGAACGGAGGGATCCAGGCCGGGCGCAGGCACTCTTTGCGGCCTCTCTGCGTCTGTGCGCCTTTGCGGTTAACAGCAACATGAAATTCATAGACGAAGCCAGCATCGAAGTCCACGCCGGCAACGGCGGCGACGGAATTGCCGCGTTCCGCAGGGAGAAGTACATCCCGCGTGGCGGGCCGAGCGGGGGGGATGGCGGCCGCGGCGGCAATGTCTACGGCGTAGCCGACCGCAACCTCAACACGCTGGTCGAGTACCGCTTCACGCGCATCTTCCGGGCGAAGAACGGCGAGAAAGGCCGCGGCGCGGACTGCTACGGCGCCGGCGGGGACGATATCACGCTGGCCTTTCCGGTCGGCACGGTGATTACCGACGCCGAAACCGAGGAACCGGTGGCTGACCTTGCCACGCACGGCCAGCGCGCCCTGCTCTGCAAGGGCGGCACCGGGGGGCTGGGCAATCTGCACTTCAAGTCCAGCACCAACCGCGCGCCGCGTCAGTTCACCCGCGGCGAGCCCGGCGAATCGCGGCGGCTGCGCCTGGAGCTGAAGGTTCTGGCGGATGTCGGGCTGCTCGGCATGCCCAACGCCGGGAAATCGACCTTTATCCGTGCGGTGTCCGCCGCCCGCCCGAAGGTGGCGGACTATCCATTCACGACCCTTCATCCGCACCTTGGCGTCGTTCGCGTCGACGTCAATCGCAGTTTCGTGATCGCCGACATCCCCGGACTCATCGAGGGCGCCGCCGAGGGCGCCGGCCTAGGTCACCAGTTCCTGCGCCATCTCGCGCGCACGCGCCTGCTGCTGCATCTGGTGGACCTGGCGCCCATCGACGCCGGGGCCGACCCCGCCGCGGACGCGCACGCCATCGCGCAGGAGCTGCGCAAGTACGACGAGGCGCTGTTCCGCAAGCCGCGCTGGCTGGTGCTGAACAAAGTCGACCTGCTGCTCGAGGATGAGCGGCAGGAGAGGATCGAGTCGTTCGTGGCGTACCTGCGCGAGCTGGACCGGGAATCGGCCCCGACAAACGAGGCGCCCCGTGTGTTCGCAATCTCCGCTCTGACCGGCGAGGGCTGCCGTGAGCTGACATTCGCCGTGGCGGAGTTTCTCGCTCAGACCGAGCAGCAGCACAGCAGCGCGGCCGCCGAGCCCGCAGAAGAAACCGAGCAGGGGTAATCATGCCCTCCCTCCTTGCCCAGGCGCGGCGCCTGGTAATAAAGGTGGGCAGCAGCCTGGTCACCGCACAGGGCCAGGGGCTGGACCATGCGGCGCTGGCCCAGTGGGCCGAGCAGATCGCCGAGCTGAAGCGCCGCAACCGCCAGGTGCTATTGGTATCCAGCGGCGCCGTGGCCGAGGGCATGCAGCGACTCGGGTGGGAGCGCCGTCCGCGTCAGCTCCATGAGCTGCAGGCCGCCGCCGCCGTCGGGCAGATGGGGCTGGTCCAGGCCTACGAGTCGTGCTTCCGTACGCACGGCCTGCACACAGCACAGATCCTGCTCACCCACGAGGATCTGGCCGACCGCAAGCGTTACCTCAATGCGCGCTCCACGCTGCGTGCGCTGCTGCAGCTCAACACGATCCCCGTGATCAACGAGAACGACACGGTGGCCACCGACGAGATCAAGTTCGGCGACAACGACACGCTGGCGGCGCTGGTCACCAACCTGGTGGAAGCCGACGCCCTGGTGATCCTCACGGATCAGCCCGGCCTGTTCACGCGGGACCCGCGCCGCTACGCGGATGCAGAGCTGGTGCGCGAGGGAAGCGCAGGCGATCCGGCCCTGGAGCAGATGGCCGGCGGGGCCGGCAGCCATATCGGCAGCGGCGGCATGCTCACCAAGGTCCGTGCCGCCAGACGCGCCGCTCGCAGCGGCGCGCACACGATCATCGCCTCCGGCCGCGAGCCGCACGTCCTGCTGCGCCTGACCGACGGCGAGTTGATCGGCACGCAGCTCACCGCCGAGACGATGACGCTCGCCGCGCGCAAGCAGTGGCTGGCCGACCATCTCCAGGTGCGCGGCCGGCTCACGCTCGATGCGGGTGCGGTGCGCGCGCTGACGCGGGATGGCAAGAGCCTGCTGCCCATCGGCGTGTACGACCTGGCCGGTGAGTTCGAGCGCGGCGAGGTGGTGAGCTGTCTGGACCCCGAGGGCCGTGAGGTCGCGCGCGGGCTGGTCAACTACAGCTCCGGCGAGACGCGGCGCATCTTGCGCGCGCCCAGCCACGAGATCGAGGCGCGCCTGGGCTACATCGACGAACCTGAACTGATCCACCGGGACAATCTCGTGCTGCTCTAGTAGCACGAGATTGCGGCGAAGGATGAGGTGCGCGAGATGCGAAGTACCGCCGCGGGCACACCCCTTGCACCGGCTTCGATCGTTCCATCCCCACGGAGTCCAGCATGCGCACGCTGTCCAGCCTCGTCGTCGCCCTCCTCGTCTGCGCCACCACCGCAGCGGCCCAGGATCCCGTACGGGAAGGCCTTTGGGAGATCAGCATCCAGGGCGAAGTCGGCGGGCAGCCGATCTCGAGCACCCCGCTGGTGATGCGCCAATGCATCAACCAGCAGACGGCTCAAGATCTGATGAGCAAGCTGGCCGGCGGCGCGGGTGGATGCCAGGTGTCGGACTACAGCCAGGAAGGCAACCGTGCTCGCTGGAACCTCGCCTGTACCGGCCAGGTGGAAGTGTCGGGCACGGGCGAAGTGATAATGGGCAGCGAGGGCTTCAACGGCACGCTCGACGTAGTGGTCGGCACGGGTGGACAGACCGTACCGATGCTGCAGACCTTCAACGCACGCCGGGTGGGCGACTGCAAGTAATCGCGGGCGCGCGAGACCCTCAGTTGTAACGGGCGGGCACCCGCGCGTCCGGCGTGGGGGGATGCTTCAGATGGCGCACGATGCTCTTGGCATCACCCGTGGGGCCGCCGGAGAATATTCCCCCGTAGCAGAAGAACTCCGAGGCCAGCGTGTACTGGTGGTTGTTCATCTGCTGGTCCCGGATCTCGCGCCACTGCGGATCGGCAACACGCTCCCAGCGATCCCCATCGGGTCCGAATGCGTAGTCCTTCCACCCGGCAGTCTTGCAGTTGACTCCCGAGTAGCTCACCGTCCTGGCCCCCTCGGCGGACCGGATAACCAATGAGAAACGGATGACTCGGTCGGGGTCGACCGTGAGGGAGGAGCCGTCTACATAGAAGCGATTGGTGGTCTGGCCCCTCGGCTCGAAGAGGATGAGGTCCTGATCCCGGGGGTAAGGCGGCAGGGTGATGTCCGCCTCCTTCCACGGCGCCTCTTCCGGCATCGGGTTGGGTCCGCTTTCGCCGCGCCGATAGGCCTTGGGCGCCTCGCCGCGCGTGCCGCCGCATCCCACCGTCCCCGCCAGAATGCAGGCAGCGACCAGGAACACCAGCCCACGCATGCTCATCCGCGGTAGAGGTGTTCGCGCGTCAGCGGACAGGGCGCGAGACCGTCCGCCTGCGCCTTCACGCCCAGCAGCTGATAGATGGAGATCCAGCCGCGCGCGAACGCGTGCGCGGACCCGGCCATATAGATGAGCCAGGTGCGCAGCGTCTTCTCGCCCACCAGCCGGCGTGCTTCGTCGCGGTTGGCCTCGAGCCGGTCCACCCAGTGCCAGAGCGTGCGCGCGTAATGCGGGCGCAGGCACTCGGCGTCCCACACCTCCAGGCCGTGCCGCCCCATCTCGTGCATCACCGTGCTGACGTGCATCAGCTCGCCACCGGGGAACACGTACTCCTCGACGAACTCGCCGATGCCGCTACCGAGCTGGGCCTCCTCGAGGGAGTTGGTGGTGATGCCGTGGTTCATCACCAGCCCGCCGGGCTTGAGGAGGCGCTCTATCTTGCGGAAGTAGGCCGGCAGGTTGCGCCGCCCGACGTGCTCGAACATGCCGACACTGGAGATCTTGTCGAAGGGCTGGTCCTCCGGGGCGTCGCGGTAGTCCAGCAGGCGCACCTCGACCTGCCCCTCCAGTCCGAGATCGCGGATGCGGCCGCGCACATATGCGTGCTGCCCGTCCGACAGGGTGATGCCGAGCGCCTTCACACGGTAGTGGCGGGCGGCCCACAGAATCAGCCCACCCCAGCCGCAGCCGATGTCCAGCAACCGCTCGCCCGGCTGGAGCATCAGCTTGCGGCAGATGTGATCGAGCTTCTGCTCCTGGGCGGCGTCCAGCGGGTCGTCTGGCGTCTTGAAGTACGCGCAGGAGTACACGCGGTTGCGGTCCAGCCACAACGCATAGAAGTCGTTGCCGACGTCGTAGTGGTGCTGGATGTTGCGGCGATCTGCGGGACGGCTATGCCGCCACCACCGCCAGCGATCGCTGCGCGGGCTGTAGACGCTGTTGCGGTCGGATATCAGCTTCTCGCCCGCGCACAGCACGTCGCGGAAGTTGCCCTCGATGTCGATCTCGCCTTCGACGTAGCTCTTGGCCAGCTTGCCGAGGCTCGGGCTGGCCAGCTGCGTCAGGGCCTGCGGCGACTTGACGGTAAGCGTGACCGGCGCCGGCTGCGGCGCACGGATCACCTGGCCGTCCCACAAGCGCAGATTGACCGGCGCCTGCACTTGCCTGAGGCGTTCCTCGACCCGGCCGACGATGCGTCCCTCCAATACCCCGGCTCCCATTTCGCGGTCTCCAGATTCTTGTTGGCAACATGGGCTGAAGACGCAGTTTTACCACACCCGGAGGAGATCGGCTGAAAGCGGGCCGGCCATGCCGCCCGGCCGGCCAGGCTCACAAGGCCAGGTCGCGCAGCAGGGACTCGCGCACAGGCCCCGCCAGTGCGTCGGCGGTGGCCTGGTAGCGCGGGTGGTCCACCCCCATGCGGATGGCGGCACCGGCTTTCAGCGCCTGTTTCATTGCCGCGTCCAGCTCGAAGCGAAGAAAGTGGACCGAGGAGGTTTTCTCGTCGTTCTCGCGCTCGAGATCCTCGTCGGCCACAGCGTACACCCGTGGGCTGCCGTCGATCTGGACCCACACCCGGTCCTCGACCCCAATCAGGCCGGCGAGTGCGCGCTGCCGCTCCTCGACGTCGGGGTACTGGATCAGCATGGTCGCCTTCCAGTTGCTGCCGTCGGGGATCAGCGGGTTGTAGGCGTCCAGTTCGTCGTTGATGCCCTGCTCCTCGAAGATGCGCTCGGCGCGCAGCATCTCCTGGATCTGGTAGCGCATCGTCATCTCGTCCTCGAACATGAGCGTGACGTGCTCGCCGAGATGGACGGTGCGGTTCTTCTTGTGGGCCATCACGTTGGCGCGGAATTCGGGGCGGACCTTGGCGTAGGCCTCCAGGGTCATCAGGCTGTCGCGGGTGATGCGGGGCATCGGGCGTTTCCTTTTGGTCTCGGCTGTCTGCATGTTCAATCTCCAGAAAACGATTGAACCACAGAGGCACAGAGACCCAGAGCGAACCCAGACAACCGTGGCGGAGAGCGCTGGACCCGCGTCGACCGGATCCGTTTCTGCTGCCGACGCCCGAGCTTGGCTTTTCTCTGTGCCTCTGTGCCTCTGTGGTGAAACGGGATTACAAGCCGTAGGCAATCCGCAGCAGAGTGATGGGATGCTGCTTCTCCCCCTTGCCTTCGGGGGCCATGCCCTGCTGGATGTGACGGCCGGCTATCGGGCAATCAGAGCTGATGTAGTCCGGTTCGGTTCCCGCCATCGCGCGGAAAACCGGCCGGCCGATCTTCATCGAGTTGGCGAAGAACTCCTTCTTCACCCCCCAGGTGCCGTCGTGCCCCGAGCAGCGCTCGACGGTGTTCACTTCGGTCCCGGGCACCATCTTCAGCATCTCCTGGGTGCGCAGGCCCATGTTCTGCACGCGCAGATGACAGGCCACGTGGTAGCTGACCTTGCCCAGCTGTTTCTTGAACCCGGTCTTGAGCAGCCCGTCGCGGTTGCGCAGGGACAGGTACTCGAAGGGGTCGAACATCGCCTCGGCGACCGCCTTGACGTCAGCGTCGTTGGGGAACAGCAGCGGCAGCTCCTGCTTGAACATCAGCGTACAGGAGGGGATGGCCGTCAGGATCGCATAGCCTTCCCTGGCCAGCTTCGCCAGCACCGGGATGTTGCCGTTCTTGAGACGCTCCACGGCCTCCAGATCGCCCAGCTCGAGCTTGGGCATGCCGCAGCAGTTTTCCTTTTCCACCACGATGGTGGGGATCTCGTTGTGCTCGAGGACCTTGAGCAGGTCCTGGCCGATGCCCGGCTCGTTGTAGTTCACGTAGCAAGTCGCGAAAATCGCCGCCTTGCCCGGAGTGTTCTTGCCGTCCTTGACGGCGAAGCTCGCATTCGGACGTGCGCGGCTACGGAACGTGGCGCTGCTGTAGTCAGGCAGCACGCGCTCCTTGTCGATACCGAGCCAGCTGTCCATCAGCTTGCGCGTCAAAGGGGTGCGATTCACCGTGTTGACCGCCTGCACGACGACGGGGATCGATGCGAGCTTGCCCAGCGCATCGGTGCTGGAAAGCAGCTTGTCGCGGAAGCTGGTCTGCCCTTTCTTGTACTTGACCGCCTTGGCGCGCAGCATGAGGTGCGGGAAGTCCACGTTCCACTGGTGCGGGGGAACGTAGGGGCACTTCGTCATGTAGCACAGGTCGCAGAGATAACACTGGTCCACGACCTTCCAGTAGTCGTCCTTCTTGACCCCGTCCACCTCCATGGTCTCGCTGGAGTCGACCAGATCGAACAGGGTCGGGAACGACGTGCACAGGCTCACGCAGCGTCGGCAGCCATGGCAGATGTCGTAGACACGCTCGAGCTCCTTGAAGAGCTTGGCTTCGTCGTAGAAGTCCGGACTCTTCCAGTCGATGTCGTGCCGGGTCGGGGCTTCGAGGCTGCCTTCTCTCATGGTTATTGGTGAGGCGTGAGGGGTAAGGCGTGAGGCGCCAAAAAAGACGACAGAGGGATGGGGCGAGAGGCTTTCCGCCTCCCGCCTCCCGCCTCTCGCCTCTCGCAGTTAATCCGTCAGCGCGTCCAGGGCCTTCTGGAAGCGGTTGGCGTGAGAGCGCTCGGCCTTGGCCAGCGTCTCGAACCAGTCGGCGATCTCGTCGAACCCCTCTTCGCGAGCGGCCTTGGACATGCCCGGGTACATGTCGGTGTACTCGTGGGTCTCACCGGCGATCGATGCCTTCAGGTTCTCGCGGGTGCGGCCGATCGGCAATCCGGTGGCGGGATCGCCCACCTGCTCCAGATACTCGAGGTGACCGTGCGCATGCCCGGTCTCGCCCTCGGCGGTGGAGCGGAACACCGCGGCCACGTCGTTCTGACCTTCCACGTCGGCCTTGTTGGCGAAATACAGATAGCGCCGGTTGGCCTGCGATTCGCCGGCGAACGCGGCCTTCAGGTTTCCTTCGGTCTTGCTGCCCTTCAGTGCTTTCATGAGACTCTCCTCGGATCGGGGATGGCTGCAACAGTGCTTCTGGGTCCCCGACGAGCCGCTGGCTCGTACGGTGCCAGTCCTGGCTTCGCGCCTGTTGCGAGCGCGAAATTAGACTAAGTCTAAAACGCAGTATAGGAGCCGCCCCCGGGACTGTCAACATTGCTTTGTGTCAGTTGTCGCGCCGAACTCGTGAGCAATGGCTCACTCAGCGTCGATAGTCTGCAGAACGAAGAGAACCGGGTGCGACGTCGCGGTGGCGGCCGACGGCGTCGAGGGCTACTTGGAAGTCTTGATCACCCGGGGTGGGTCGGGGGGTCGGCCGAAGACCTGCACGAAGTACCAGCGTCCCGATTTGCCCTGGGCCGCGCCAACGCCGATCTCGCTCACGTCCGCAAGCAGCATGTTGCGACGGTGGCCGGAGGAGGTCTTCCAGCCTTGCATCATGCTGCCGGCCGGATTGGACTTGTTGAGTTGGTAGCCGACGTTCTCGGCGACCCGCCCGAACTCATAGCCGCCGACCTGGATGCGGTAGTCGAGCCCCTTGCCGTCGAGGACATGACCGTTCTTGTCGGTGTCGCCGAACCTGTCCTGGCGAGCCATGTTGCGTGCATGGTTCTGGGCGATGACGATCAGGCGCACGTTTGGTTTCAGCGTGTCCAGACGGTTGTCCTTGCGGAAGCCGTTGGTCGCCTCGATGACCGTCTGCTCCAGGCCGTTGACCCTGACGCCCGCGGGCGGAGCAGGCTTCGGTTCGACTGCGGGCGGTGGAGGCGGTTCGAGCGGTTTCCTGGGCGCCGGCGCACAGGCTGCCACGACGAGTAAAGCCGCAAGTAGTAGCAGTTTCCGGAGCATGCGGGCTCTCCCTGGGTTGCATTCCGCCAAAAGCTTCGTCGGCGCAGAAAAGCAAACGGTGTGCCTCTGCAGTTCGCAAACGCCATATCCCGGCTAACCGCCCGGCCCGCCGCCGTTCACATAGAGGACCTGGCCGGTAATGTAGCTGGCCGCATCCGAAACGAGGAAGGCGACTGCGGCAGCGATCTCTTCGGGTGCACCGGCGCGCCCGAGCGGTACGGAGCGCACGAACGCATCGGCGCGCTCATTCCCCATGGCGTCCAGTGCCTCGCGCAGCATCTCGGTGCGGATCGGGCCCGGGGCGACTGCATTGACGCGGATGCCGTTGGCGCCCTCCTCCTTCGCCAGAATGCGAGTCAGCGCCTCCAACGCCGACTTGGAGACGGTGTAGGCACCGTACCCGGCCGGCATCCGGTTGGTGACGTTCGATGAGAGGTTGACGATGTGGCCCGCCCGTCGCTCGCGCATGCCCGGCAGCACCGCCTGAATCAGATGAAACGGCCCGCTCAGATTCACACGCAGGATGCGCTCCCACTCCTGTGCGGGAATGTCGCCTAGCTTCACGCCGGGAAGATGCACGCCCGCATTGTTCACCAGCACATCGATGCGGCCGTGCGCGTCCATGACGGCCTGCGCCAGCGCACGTGCCTGCGCGAAGTCGCCCACGTCGGCGCGGAAGGCGCTCGCCTCTCCTCCCATGCCGGTGATGTGCGCGACGGCGGACTGCGCTTCGTCTTGGCGTTCGCGATAGCTCAGCGCTACGCTCAGACCGGTGCGCGCCAGCGCCTCTGCGATGGCGCGCCCGATGCCGCGGCTGCCGCCAGTAACCAGTGCGATGCGCTTCTCGCTCATGCTCCCTCCCGGATCGAGGCCGTCGATGATGCCGCAAGGACTCGGGTCGCGCAAACGCAGACTTGTTGCACGTCCGCGCTGGGTGCTATATAGCTAAGGCAAGACTCGTTTACCGCAGTGGACGCGGAGGACGCAGAGGAAAAACACCGGGAGTTCTCCTCAAGCGACCTCGCCCGAACGCGGCGTCCCACTGGATAACAGCATGACTTTCCCTGCGTCCTTCGCGTCTGCCGCGGTTTATCGTCGATGCTGGGGGCAAGGGTGCGCAGGACAGATCGCGAGAGGAGACGCATGGCCACAATCCCGCAGCAGATGCAGGTAGTTCAGATCACCAAACCCGGCGGACCGGAGGTGCTCCGGCCCGCAACGCGGGTAGTGCCGCAGCCTGGGCCAGGCGAGGTGCTGATCGAAGTTGCTGCGGCGGGCGTCAACCGGCCCGACTGCTTCCAGCGGGCGGGCTCCTATGCGCCTCCGCCCGGCGCCTCCGACTTGCCCGGCCTGGAGGTCGCTGGCACCATCGTGCAGCTTGGCGCCGGCGTGACGCAGTGGAAGACGGGCGACGCCGTGTGCGCACTGACACCGGGGGGCGGCTACGCGCAGTATTGCGTAACGCCCGCTGGGCATTGCCTGCCGGTGCCGAAGGGGCTCAGCCTGGTCGAGGCCGCCTCGCTGCCGGAGACATTCTTCACCGTCTGGATCAACGTGTTCGAGCGGGGACGGCTGGCCTCGGGCGAGACGCTGTTGGTGCAGGGCGGCAGCAGCGGGATCGGTGTGACCGCCATTCAGATGGCGCGCGCGCTTGGTCACCGGGTGTTTGCCACCGCAGGCAGCCCGGAGAAGTGCGCCGAATGCGAGAAGCTGGGCGCCGAGCGCGGGATCAACTACCGGACCGAGGACTTCGTCGAAGTTGTCAAGCCGCTGACCGGCGGAAAGGGCGTGGATGTGATCCTCGACATGGTCGGCGGGGACTATGTCCCACGCGAGCTCAAGGCCCTGGCCACGGACGGGCGGCTCTCGATCATCGCCTTTCTGGGCGGCACGCGGACCACGCTCGACATGAGCGACATCCTGTACCGGCGCCTGACCATCACCGGCTCGACGCTGCGACCGCGCAGCGTTGAATACAAGACGCAGGTTGCCCAAGCGCTGCATGACAAAGTCTGGCCGCTGATCGAAGCGGGCCGGATCCGCCCGGTGATCTACCGGACGTTCGCGCTGGCAGAAGCGTCCAAGGCGCACGCGCTGATGGAAAGCAGCATGCACGTAGGCAAGATCGTCCTGACCCTTTGAGGTTGGCAGCGCTCACCACTGGAGTACTCGAGCCCACTCAGCGGCAAGCGCCGGAAAACCCTGCACCGCGAGGGACGCAAAAGTGCGCAAAGGAACGCCAAGGAGGAGCGAACGACGGACCGCAGAGACGCTACAGAGCGTGACGGAAGATCAACACAAGACCTGCTTCGCAATCCTTTGCGTACCTTTGCGCCCTTTGCGGTGAGAGACCTTCCAGTGAGCAGTGAGCACCGAGCACTAGGTCACGCGGCGTGGAGCGCCATCTCCGGCTCGCGCGCGACAAAGCCCTGCTCGCGCGGCGGAGGGTTGCGGCGCAGAAGCGCCTTCACATCTCCGTTCTCCGCTACGCGCTCGGCGTGTTCGATGTTCTTCATCACCTCGTCGAGATAGAGGTTCTGGCCGCCGAAGTGCGTCTCGGCGTAGCCATAGGCAGACCCCAGCAGCTCGGTCAGGCGGTGCTTGGCCACCGCGTAAAAGCCCGGCGTGTTGCGCAGGAGGTCTTCCGCCGAGGAAAAGCGCACCCCATGCCCAGTCTCGGACCGGCCGCCGGCGGCCAGCCCGCCGATGACGAACTCCGGGAACAGCCGGTCGCGGCACTTCTCCAGATAGCAGCGGTCGGCCATCTGCGCGATGATGTCCGCGGTGCCGAGCATGTTCCCGAGCCTGCGGAACATCTGATTGGGCATCTCGATGGCATCCACCGGCATCTCGTAGCCGGTGAAGTGGATGATGCGCGCGGCCACCGGCGCCAGGTCCGACATCCCGAGCACGGTCATGTAGTGCTCGAGGAACCGCGACCCGCGGCTGACGTGGCTCAGTGTGTATTCCGCGCCGTTCTGGTGGCGGGTGTCGTGGCGATGGCGCAGATAGCCGACGTCATGGAGCAGCGCGGCAATGATGCCGAACCGGAAGAGACGCGCACCGATCGGTTCGCCGCGCCCTTGTGAGCGCTCGTAGCCGTCCATGAGCCGGGCCATGGCGAGCGACACATCCAGAGTATGCTGCAGGTTGTGATAGGCGGTGTCGCAGGCCCGGTAGCCCGGGTACTCACCCCGGAAGAGCCGGGCGCAGTCGCTGAACGTACGACCAAGCGTCTCGGTCGGTGCGTCCGGATACAGGCCCAGGTAGATGCGACTGACTTCCTGATGGACTGCCTGCGGGTCGGTCGTGTTGACCCGATTGGTGACGTCGTATTCGCTCCGGCGAGGCTGCATGCCCCCTCCTGATCTTCGATTGCGGCATTCTAAATGCCTTGGTCCGCATGACTCAAGTCTTTGACATTTCTACAACTTTTGTCACCCCAAGGCATGTCGGCGAAGGTTGAGTCGCCTGACAGCGACACTGTAGCACGGAATGCCTACGCGTCAAGCAGTCGTTTCGAATATGCGGTGGCCGCTAGGCCTTCTTCGGCTATTGTGCGCCGCAGCAATCAGCCTGTTGATGCTTGCGACTGGCGTCGTCGCAGCTCGCGACGCGGGCGGTGCGGCGCAGAGCGGCAGCCTCGCGACGATCCAGGTCTGGGAGCTCCCGCACGAAGCCCGGCAGACGCTGCCGCGGATCGAGGCAGGGGGGCCGTTCCCGTATCGCAAGGACGGAAGAGGCTACGTCGTGCGGCTGACCGGGCTGGCGGGGCTGGCCCGCCGAACGCCGCGGAACTTCGCGATCCTGCTGGACGTGCTGGAGGAGGCAGCCCAAGTCTGGGCTGCAGAGGGAGCCGCCTTCTACGTGCTGCTGGATGATGCCAGACCCGTTCCAGGTGAGGCGCTGCCGCAGGTCACTGCGGCGTGACGGAACCGGGTTCGGCCTCCGGGCTGTCCGCGGCCGGACAAGGCTCGAACACCGGCCGGCGCGATGCGACACTGGGCAGAAAGCGCGACAGCTCGCAGAGCGCGTCGTAGTACACATCGCGCTTGAACTCGATCACGCTCTCCAACGGAACCCAATAGTCGCTCCAGCGCCAGGCATCGAACTCCGGGCGCTCCGAGCTGCGCAGGCACACGTCGCAATCCCGGCCGATCAGGCGCAGCAGATACCAGATCTGCTTCTGCCCGCGATAGGGGACGCGGCAGTCGCGGCGCACCCACGTGGTGGGCACGTTGTAGCGCAACCAATGACGAGTGCGCCCCAGGATCTTGACGTGCTGGGACTGCAGCCCGACCTCTTCGGTCAGTTCCCGATACATGGCCTGCTCTGGCGATTCGCCCGGCTTGATCCCGCCCTGCGGAAACTGCCAGGCATGCTCACGCACCCGCTTGCCCCAGAACACCTGGTTGCGCTGGTTGACCAGCACGATTGCCACGTTCGGGCGATAACCGTCACGATCGATCATACTCGTGACTCCGAACAATTCTCTTGTAGTGATTCTTTCACAAACCGTGCCATGAGATCAATTCGGGGCCGGGTGGCGAGCGGCATCGTCACACGAGCAGCCTGCGCACGGTATGCGGATTCAGCTCCTTGAGCATGCCGACGAACTGTGGGAACTCCAGTCCGTAGGCCGCCTCCAGGGCGCGCGCCCGCTCGCGCAGCTCGTCCCAGCGGGTGGCCGTGGGCGTGCGTCTGAACCCCATCGCGATGACGTTGCCCCGCTGCACTGCGGGAAGACAGCAGACCTGGCCTTCGAAGGCAGCCTCGATGCGCTGCAAATAGGTGTCGAAGCGCCGGTCGTTGCCCCACAGGTTCACGACCAGCATGCCATTGTCGCGCAGCGCGCGTGCCGCGTTGCGGTAGAACTCGTCGCTGGTCAGCTCCGCCACCTGCGAGCGCCCGTCGTAGCCGTCCACCAGGACCACGTCCGCGCAGTCCGGCTGTCCGGCGATCCAGCTTGCGCCGTCCGCCTCGATAACTCGCAACCGGCGATCGTCCGGAGGCAGGCAGAAGTACTGCCGCGCCACGGCAATAACGCGCGGGTCGATCTCCAGCACCACCTGCTGCGCCCCGTGCAGATATTTGTGGATCCACTTGGCGACCGAGCCCCCGCCCAGCCCGATGTTGACCACGCGCTGGGGTTCCGGCACGAACAAGAGGAAGGCCAGCATGCTGCGCGTGTAGGACAGCACCAGTTCCTCGGGCGCACCGATGCGCATGCCGCTCTGGATCGTGTCGCTGCCCAAGTGCAGATAGCGCACGCCGCCTTCCTCGCTGATCTGAACACTGCCCGAGGCGGGCACTCGGGAGCGCCAACGTGAGAACAAACCCATAGGATGATGGTGCTGTGCCGACTACTGCTCACTCAGTGCGCCTAAGGTCTTTCACCGCAATGGACGCAAAGGCAAGCGAGAGGCTGCGAAGCAGGTTTCGTCTTGATGCTTCTCCGCGCTCTCTGCAGCTCTGTGATCCGTCTCTCGCTCTTCCTTGGCGTTCGTTCCCGTACCTTTGCGTCCTCCGCGGTGAATAGGTTTTCGTTGCCGCAAGTGCCGGGTGCTGAGCGCCGGTAGAATAAGGCTTTTTCCACGGATCACGCATGCGCGTCAGTACTTTCTTCGTTCCCACCCTCAAAGAGGCTCCGGCCGAGGCCGAACTGGTCAGCCACAAGCTGATGCTGCGTGCCGGCCTGATCAGGAAGCTGGGCAGCGGCCTGTACACTTGGTTGCCCCTGGGCCTGCGCGTGCTGCGCAAGGTAGCGAACATCGTGCGTGAGGAGATGGACCGCAGCGGCGCAGTGGAGCTGTTCATGCCTGCCGTCCAGCCCGCCGAGTTGTGGCAGGAGTCGGGCCGCTGGGAGAAGTTCGGGCCGCAGATGCTCAAAATCAAGGACCGCCACGAGCGCGACTTCTGCTTCGGCCCCACTCATGAGGAGGTGATCACCGACATCGCCCGCCGCGAGATCCGCAGCTACCGCCAGTTGCCGGTGAACTTCTACCAGATCCAGACCAAGTTCCGCGACGAGATCCGGCCGCGCTTCGGCGTGATGCGCGCGCGCGAGTTTATCATGAAGGATGCGTACTCCTTCCACGCGGACCACGCGGACCTAGAACGCGAGTACCGCAACATGTTCGACACCTACTCGCGCATCTTCCAGCGCCTGGGTCTGAAGTTCCGCGCAGTCGCCGCGGACCCCGGGGCAATCGGCGGAACCGGGTCGCACGAGTTCCACGTGCTCGCAGATTCCGGCGAGGATGCCATCGCCTTCTCCCACGAGTCGGACTACGCGGCCAACGTCGAGCTGGCCGAGGCCGTACTGCCGTCGACGCCACGCCCCGCAGCGGCCCGCGCGATGGAAAAGGTCGCCACGCCAGGCCAGCACACTATCGAGGAGGTCAGCGCATTTCTCAAGGTGGCGCCGGAGCGCGTCCTCAAGACGCTGCTGGTGGTCACCGGCGACGAGCAATACTATCTCCTGCTGCTGCGCGGCGACCACATGCTCAACGAGGTCAAGGCCGGCAAGAAATTCCTGCTCAACGACGGCTTCCGCTTCGCCTCGGAGGCCGAGGTGCGGCAGGTGCTGCGCGCCGCTCCAGGCTCCATCGGGCCGCTCGGCGATCATCAAGTGCCGATGATCGCGGACCGCACGGTGTCCGCCATGAGCGACTTCGTGTGCGGCGCCAACGAGGATGGTTACCACCTCGTGGGCGTGAACTTCGGCCGCGACCTGCCCGAGCCCGAGGAGTACGTGGACCTGCGGAACGTCGTGGAGGGCGACCCCAGCCCGGACGGCCGGGGCCGGCTCGGGATTTGCCGGGGCATCGAGGTGGGCCACATCTTCCAGCTGCGCACCAAGTATTCCGAGGCCATGAACGCCACCTTCCTCGACGAGGCCGGCCAGTCCCGACCAATGGAAATGGGCTGCTACGGCATCGGCGTGTCGCGCATCGTGGCTGCCGCGATCGAGCAGAACCACGACGAGCGCGGGGTAATCTGGCCGCAGCCGATCGCGCCGTTCCACATCGCCATCGCGCCCATCGGCTATGGCAAGAGCGCGGAGGTGAAGGCGCTGGCCGAGCGTCTGCACGAAGAGCTGACGGCGGCAGGCATCGACGTTCTGCTCGACGACCGCGACGAGCGGCCGGGTGTGATGTTCGCCGATCTCGAGCTGATCGGGGTGCCTCATCGCATCACCATCGGCGATCGGGGGCTCAAGCAGGGTCAGGTCGAGTATCAGTCCCGGCGCGAGGGGAAGGCGCAGATGGTCGAGATCGGGCGGGCGCTGGAGTTTGCCAAGACGCTGGTTTGAGCCACCACCTTTGAACCACTAGAGACACAGGCACGGAGAAACCCAAAGGAACCATCTTCAGCCGCAGGCATGAGCGACCGATAACGCCTCATAGCCTCGCCGTTCCTTTTTTCCCCGGTGCCTCTGTGCCTCTGTGGTAAGAAGTCCTGGCTCCTCGCCAGCATGGCGTTCGCCCCTGCGCTCGCCTGGGCCGGTGCGCAGCAGTACGAGCCGCTCGCGACCAGCGTCCAGGCCGCCATGCACTCCGCGGTGGCCGACCGCGCCAGTCCGCGCCTGGTGTTTGCGTCTCCCGATGAAGCCATGGAGTGGCTGGACGAGATGTCCATCCGGCTTGCCAAGCGCATCCCCGACCAGCAGGCCCGCTTGGATCTGCTCACCACTGTGCAGTACGAAGCGAAACGCGCGGGACTCGATCCTCAGCTCGTCCTCGGCGTGATCGAGGTGGAGAGCGCGTTCCGCAAGTATGCGGTGTCACGCGCCGGGGCTCGCGGCTACATGCAGGTGATGCCGTTCTGGGCCGAGCTGATCGGCACTGCCGAGCACAACCTGTTTCACCTGCGCACCAACCTGCGCTACGGCTGCGTGATCCTGCGCCACTACCTCGACATCGAGCGCGGCGACCTGTCCCGGGCGCTGGCGCGCTACAACGGCAGCCTGGGCAAGAAGAGCAGCTATGCGGCGAAGGTTATGAAGGCCTCGCAGACGCGCTGGGCCTGGCCGGCGCCGCAGGTCACGCGCGCCGCGTACCCTAAGCGGCCCACCGAGTACGTCGGGGACCCAGAGTAGGGCGAAGACGAAAGCGCACCCACACGGCCCCGGCGCCTGCAGCGCCACCCAGAGGGGTGGCACGCGTAGCGCAACGGGGTGGTGGGAGCACGCGACAGCCTGACGGGATGGTGCGCCACAACACGTACCTCACCGTCCGGATACCCGCTGCGCAGGTTACCGCCCTCTGTGGCTGGTTCGCCGTTTCTTCAGCGCACCCGCTCCACGAGCCACACCAGCCCTGCGCTCATCACGCCGAGTGCCAGCGCGCGGCGCGCGTTGCTAGACCAGGCGAAGCGGTCAGCAAAGTGCAGCAGCGGGTAGATCAGGCACACCGCCAGTACCTGGAATGCTTCGATCCCGAGGTTGAAGCTGGCCAGCGCGATCAGCCAGTCGGTGCCCATGCGCAGCCCCAGCGCCTCGCGCAGCGCAGCGGCAAACCCGAACCCGTGCACGAGCCCGAACCCGAAGGCCAGCCACGGACCGTGCCGGCTCTCCGGCCATAGCACTGCGGCCGCCCCCACGTACGTGATCGTGATCGGTATCAACGCGTCGATGAGCGCACCGGGCGGCGTGATCCAACCCAGTGCGGCGAGCACCAAGGTCAGGCTGTGGGCGACGGTGAACGCCGTAACTACACCGACTACCCGCGCAAGCGATTGGCGGAACAGCAGCAGCCCGAGCAGAAAGAGCAGATGATCGTAGCCCGCAGCGATGTGCTGCGCACCCAGCCGGAAGAAGGGCCAACCATCCTGGCTCAGCCGCGCATTCCATGTGCGCGCGGCAGGTGAGACGACGGATGGTCCAGATGGTTGCGGTGTCGCTTGCGCTGCGTCGGAAGCGGCTTGCACGGGCGCGGAGGCGCGCGCAGCACGCGCTGCTGGCGGCGCCTTGCGAGTGGCGGTAGGCGCGGCTTTGATGGGTGCTGCGTGGACTACCTCGGGCAGCACCGCCGGCGCTGACGCCAGCGCCAGCATAGCTGTCACGCCCTCCTCGCTCGGGTTGGGAAGATCGGCCATGGCGGCATAGTCGGTCAGGCGCTGCGAGCGGTCCTGCGCGGACGCACCGGCGCCCGACACCAGCGCGCCGTCGCTGCCCTGGACCACCATCTCCTTCCAGCCCACGAGGTCCTGGCGGTAGCGATCGCGGAACACCAGACTGCCCTGCGCGCCGCGTGCGGGCAGCAGCGCGGTCAGGTGCAGGTTCCAGCGCGTCGTCGACAGCCCGAACACACTGCCTTCGTCGGTCCGCCGGCTGGCCAGCAGCGTCATCGGAAGCGGCACGCCGTCCAGTTCCAGTTGCAGGCTCTGCTGCATCTGGGCCACCCATTCGCGGAACTGTGCCTCGTGCTCGGCCTCGCTGGTGCGCCCATCGCCATCCACGTCGGCCTCGCGGGCCACACCGATGGCGGCGATCTCGAGCATCTCGTAGAGATAGTCCACGTCCACCCGGCGCGGATGCACGGTGATCACGACATGGCGGTTGATGTCCGTGCTGACGATGGGATGGGCCATGGCTGGCCCGGGGACGAGAAGAAAGGAAAGCGCAAGCGCGACCGCAAGCGGCGCGTGCGCGATGCGCAGCAGGAGAAACCGGAGACGATCAGGCCAGGCGGGCGTTGCGCCGCGTGGCGCGGTTACGCTGCCCGGGCACGAGCCTGCTCCTGCGCAGGCATCCCGAACAGCCGCTCCAGCGTCATCGACAGGTCTTCCTGGATCCCGCCGGTCAGCCGCACGAGCTGGCGCTCGAAGGTGGCCTCCGCGCCCGCGTGCAACCCCTCCGAGCGGAACACGAACTCGTGGTAGACCTCGGCCACGCGGATCTCGTCGGCGTCGCGCGCCAACACCCAGTGATCGTTTGCGGCACGCGCCGCCCAGCCCGCCGCCGCCAGCCGCTCGAGCAGCCCTTCGCAATCCTCGATCGGCAGGCGCAGTGCGTTGCGCAGATCCTGCACGCTCGGCACCTCGCCCTTCTGATGAGCTTTGTACAGCAGGCGCAGCAACTGCACCGCATCCACGAACTGATTGCCCGGCAGGCGGCGGCGCTTCACCCCGCCCGAGCGCAGATAGGGCATGGCCGCCGTCAGCTCGGCGCCCACCAGGATGATCAGCCAGGAGAAATAGATCCACAGCAGAAAGATCGGGAAGCTCGCGAACGCTCCATACACCAGCTTATAGGTGGGCACCTGCCGTAGATACGCGCCGAAGGCGGTCTTCATGCCTTCGAACAGCAGGCCCGCCACCATTCCGCCCGCCACCGCGTCGTTCACGTCCACTCCGCGGGCAGGCACGGTCCGGTACAGGAACGCGAAGGCCGCGCTGGTGAGCATAATCGGCACCATCTTCAGCATCACCACGCCGGCCCAGCCGATGTCGCGCGTGAGCTCCAGCGACAGGCTGATGATCCAGGAGGTCAGCGACAGGCTCGCACCGATGAGCAGCGGCCCGACGGTGAGCGCCCCCCAGTAAATCAGCAGGCGGCTCACCAGCGGCCGCGGCTTGGGCACCCGCCACACCGTGTTGAACGTCCGATCGATGGTGAGCATCATCATCACGGCCGCAACGCCGAGGATGGCCAGACCCGCTGCGGTAAGCTTACCGGCGTTCTCGGCGAACTGCTGCATGTAGATGGTGATGACCCGCCCCGATGCCGCTGGCACCAGGTTCTCGAGGATGAAGTTGCGGATGGCGTCGGAAAACCCGGCGAACACCGGGAACGCCGAGAAGACCGTTAGCGTCACCGTCAGCAGCGGCACCAGGGCCAGCAAGGTCGTGAAGGTCAGGCTGCCCGAGACCTGGGCCAGCCGGTCCTCCCGCACCCGTGCGAAAAGATGGCTGGTGAACTCGAAAGTGGCGCGGATCTGGCGTCGCATGATGAGGTGTCCTGGAAGGGCACATCTTTATAATATCGGCCGACAATCAGGCTCTTGAAGCACCAAGACGCGAGGCCGGACGCGTCCACAAGTGCCTGATTGGTCGATGCCTGACGGCCGCGCTGGCGGCCGAGGCAGGCATCGAGCAAACTTGATGCCGCATTCCAATCGTTTTCGAGTTTGATTTCGATGGGAGACATTCTGGTTCTGTACTACAGCCGCACCGGCGCGGTGCGGCAGATGGCCCAATCGCTCGCGCGAGGAGTCGACAGCGTGCCCGGCGCACGCGCCCGCTTGCGCACCGTGCCAGCCGTCTCCACTGTGTGCGAAGCGACCGAGCCCGCGATCCCGGACAGCGGGGCACCCTACGCCGACTTCGCCGACCTCCACGAGTGCATCGGATTGGCACTGGGCAGCCCGACCCGCTTCGGCAACATGGCTGCGCCGCTGAAGTACTTCCTCGATTCCACCTCGGGCCTCTGGCTCAAGGGCACGCTCGCCGGCAAGCCCGCCGCCGTGTTCACCTCCACCTCGACGATGCACGGCGGCCAGGAGAGCACGCTGCTGTCCATGATGCTACCGCTGCTGCATCATGGCATGGTCATAGTGGGCGTGCCCTACACCGAGCCCGAGCTGAGCTCGACCACCAGCGGCGGAACGCCCTACGGTGCCAGCCATGTGGCCGGCGTCGGCTCGGACCGCCCCATCAGCGCGGAGGAGCACCGTCTGTGCATGGCCCTCGGGCACCGGTTGGCACAGACCGCGCTCAAGCTGGCACGATGAGCAGGGGGCGGGAAGCGCGCCTGCTGGTGCGCAGCCATCGGAGCGGCGTACTGTCGACGCACTCCGTCAAGCACGCAGGCTATCCCTACGGCTCGGCGCTGCCGCACGTCACCGATCACGCCGGCCGGCCCGTCGTGCTCATCAGCCATCTGGCCGAGCACACCCACAACCTGACGGCAGATGCGCGCGCGAGCTTCATCGTGTGTGCGTCGGGCGCAGACCTGCAAGCGCAGCCGCGTGTCACGCTGCTCGGCGAGACCCGACCGGTCGCGAACCAGGAGGCCATCGCTACCCGCTATCTGCGCTTCTTCCCCGACCACGAGCAGTATCTGCAAATCGGCGGCTTTCGCTTTTTCGCCCTGGAGCCCATGCAGGTGCGCTACATCCAGGGCTTCGGCGGCCTGCACTGGATTGCCGGCGACGGCTATCTCGCCGCAGACACTGCCGCCATGGTGGAAGCTGAACCCTCGGTGCTGGAACACATGAATGCGGACCACCGGGACGCGCTGCGCGACTACTGCCGCGCAGCGCACGGCGTCGATCCGCAGGACGTGGAGATGGTGGGCGTGGACTGCGACGGCTTCGACGTGCGTGCGGACGACAGCCTGCTGCGCTTTGCGTTCGAGGCGCCCGTCACGGCGCCCGCGCAACTGCGGGCGGTGTTCATCGAGCTGAGCCGGAAAAACCGCGGCAATGCGTGAGGTCGCTCACTGGGGCGCAATCGTCAGCTTGATCGCGCTCATCTTCCTCTGCCTGCTGTGGGAGGCGTGGCTCGCACCGCTTAAGCCGGGCGGATCGGTTGTAATGCTCAAGGCCGTGCCATTGCTGGCACCGCTGTTCGGCATCCTGCGCGGAAAGGTCTATACATACCAGTGGACAGCGCTGCTGGCGCTCCCCTACTTCACCGAAGGCGTGGTGCGGGCCTGGTCGGATCGGGGGTTGTCGCAGCAGCTCGCCGTGGTGGAGATCGCGCTGGCCGCGCTGCTGCTCGCGAGCTGCGTCCTTTATGTGCGGCTGGCGCGACCAGCTCGAGCTGCCTCCTCTTGATGAATCTCCGCCGCTTGTCGTGCGAGGGACACCCGTCCTTGCGTCCGCAGGACGCGGCGGAGGGCTGGGGACGCGTCAGGCAACCGGTTAGCGCGTCCCATCGGGGCTCTCCTCGATGAACGTAGTCTACCGCGGCCGCTTCGCACCCACGCCCTCGGGCCCGCTGCACTTCGGCTCCATCGTGGCCGCCGTCGGCAGCTATGTCGAAGCGCGTACACACGGCGGTGAATGGCACCTGCGCATCGACGACCTCGACCCACCACGCGTCGTTCAGG
>Ga0209705_10000078_pt1 | contig 47556 bp, 36 predicted proteins | sample PPLLaktember2015_5_FD_187262 | JGI IMG/M metagenome (GOLD analysis project Ga0209705, IMG submission 187262) | Freshwater sediment microbial communities from Prairie Pothole Lake near Jamestown, North Dakota, USA - PPLs Lake P8 Core (1) Depth... | ecosystem: Environmental > Aquatic > Freshwater... | reverse complement strand
CGATCTCGATGCCGCCGCATGTTCTCTGGCTCTGGCTAGCCAGAGCCAGAGAACATGCCCGAACACTACATTACTGGCACATCACCAATAACCATAATATCGCTTATATCGTAATATACAAGGGTGGGCTCTTAGCCCACGCGCATTATTCTTAAACCTAATCTCAAATCTGCGTTAATCTGCGTAATCTGCGGATCCTATTCTTCCCCTTCGGCCTTTTTCCTTTTTCTTCCTCCCCCTAGTGCCTAGTGCCTCGTGCCTATTGCCTTGTTTCTTTCTTCTGTCCCTATTATCTATTTTCTTCCTTCGTGTTCTTCGTTTCTTCGTGGTGAATTCTTTTTCTTTTTATCCGTCCAATCCGTGCCATCCGTGTTCTATTTTTCTTCTTTGCGCCTTTGCGGCACTCTTATTTTCTTAACTCTATCAAATCACATTTCGTATTCTATTCTTCTTACCGTCCTTGCCTGAGTACCTTCCCATCCCATCTCGCCTATAACCCAAAACTACCAAGGCCAGCCCAAAATGTCAACAAAATCCCAACCTTTCACCTCCTCTTTCCTTCCCTTCCCCCCGACCCCTCCGTCCTTCCCCTCCAACTTCTAACTTTCGTCCTCCCTCTTTCCTTCCCCTGCCCCCGGACCGCCCACTCCTTAAGTCCGCACCCCAACCGGTCCGCCCTCTTCCCCTCTCCGACCCCCCGGCCCCCCGGCCCCCGGCCCCCGGCCCCCGGTCCCCGGTCCCCGGCCCCTGACCCCCGACCCCTCTGCTCTCCCCCCATTCACTTTTCATCAAAACATAGTACAAACATGGTGTAAAGTAGGTGCAAACATAGTACAAACATAGTGCAAACATAGTGCAAAGTGGGTACAAACCACATCACTTTTCATCAGAATTCATCCGAATTTCGCGGTTTTCGTCACTTTTTTGACCGCTTTTTATGCTGGCTCAGTCGAATAAATGGCCCTTTCTTCGATGAATTGTTATTGACACAGTCAGATGCTTTTCTATAACTGAACCCAAATAATGTTGGCGTCAAAAGTCGATATTCACGCCTAAAAACGTCGTTTAGACTCCAAAATCAACGATTCACAACCCTTTTGACGCTGGCGTCAAAAGTGAAGGCCTTTTTTTTGACCGGTATCCGCCAAACCGTTGTTTCACCGCTTTGCAACAGCCCACAAATGCCCATTTTGCGTAATGTGGATAAGGAGCTTGATTTTGTGGGGAATTCTGCTAACTTGGTTGCTGACATTGTATTACGTGCTGCGGTGGAAATGTGATGAAGACTATTGTGCGTGTAGGCCAAGGCTATGATCTGCACCGCCTGGAGGCGGGGCGGAAGTTCATTTTAGCTGGTGTGGCGATCACCTGGGATAAAGGCCCGGCAGGCCACAGCGATGGGGATGTGGTGTTGCACGCGGTGATTGACGGGCTGTTCGGGGCGGCTGGGATGGGCGATATTGGAGAACATTTTCCCGACAGCGATCCGGCTTATAAGGATATCGACAGCAGTGAGCTGCTGGGGCAGGCGCGGGAAATGATCGAGGCGGCTGGGTATGTTCCTGTCAACGTTGATGTGACCGTCATTACTGAGAAGCCGAAACTGAGCGATTATAAGGGAGAAATGCGGCGTAATCTGGCGGAAATGCTTGGTTTGGAGACCAATGCCGTCAGCATCAAGGCCAAAACCAATGAAGGGCTGGGCGATGTGGGCCAAGGTAAGGCGATCGCCTGTCAGGCGATCGTATCGCTGGCAATAAGCTGAACAGTCTCGAAATTCCGGACAGGACCAATAAAATGACATTACGTATTTATAACACACTGACAAAACAAAAGGAGATATTCGAGCCGGTTGAGCCGGGCAAAGTAGGTATTTATGTGTGCGGCCCGACTGTCTATATGGACTCTCACATCGGCCATGCCGTCGGTCCAGTGATTTTCGATGCGCTGAAGAAATATCTTACCTACAAGAACTACAAGGTAAAACTTGTCATTAACATTACCGACGTGGACGACAAGCTCATTGTCGAGGCGAATCGGCGTGGGATAAGTATCAGTGAACTGGCTGGGCAGGTCAGCGTCAGTTATTTCGAGGCGATGGACAAGCTGGGCGTCAACAGCATTGACGAATATCCGCGTGCTACGGAGCACATCGGACAGATTATCAATCTGATTCAACGGTTGGGCGAGAACGGGGCAGCTTACGAGGTGAACGGAGATGTCTATTTTGACATCAGCAAGTGTGCCGATTACGGTAAGCTTTCGGGCCGGCGCAGCGAAGATCAGATGGAAGGTTCACGTAAGCTGGCGGGCGAAAACAAGCGTAATGCGGGTGATTTTGTTTTATGGAAGAAAGCTACGGACGATGAGATCGGCTGGGATTCGCCCTGGGGCAGGGGTCGGCCAGGCTGGCACATCGAGTGCTCTGCAATGAGTATGCATTATCTGGGAGAGACCTTCGATATCCACGGCGGCGGGATGGATCTGATATTTCCACACCATGAAAACGAGATCGCTCAATCGGAGACTGCCACAAATAAGCCGTTCGTCAAATATTGGATGCACAACGGCCTGACCCGCATCAAGACAAAGTTGGCCGGCTATGAGAAGATGAGCAAATCGCTGGGCAATATCCGTCAGCTCAAGGAATTGCTGGAGCAGTACCATCCGCAGTGCATCCGTTTCTTTTTGTTGAGCACGCATTATCGCCGGCCCATTGATTTTTCGGATGAATCTATCGAAGCGGTGCAAAAAGGCATGATGAACATCTATCGTCTGCTGGATCGCATTGTTCGCTTGGCCGGTGAGGATGTTTATGCCAGCAATTGTAATATGGTTCAGATGACACAGTTGGTCCAAAGTGAAGCTGACCAGGAGGTTTTGGAGGCGGTTACGCAAGATCAGTTGCGTTATCTCGAAGCGCTTGACGATGATTTTAATACAGCGGGGGCTTTGGCGGTGCTGTTTGAGCTTCGCAGCAAGATAAATCGTTACATTGATCGGGAGCGGCTGGAGCTGCAGGGAAGTGATCGGGCTAAGCGGTTGGTTTTGGAAAGCGGGCGGATGGTAACTACGCTGGGCCAAATTCTCGGTTTGCTGGAAGGGCCGATCGAGTTAGGCGGCCCAGGCGCCGGTAATGAACTTGCCGAGGGGTTGATGGAACTATTGATAGAGTTGCGTCTTGAAGCTCGCAAGGACAAGAATTTTGCTTTGGCTGATAATATTCGTGACCGGCTCAAAGAGATGGATGTCGTTCTGGAGGACCGGCCTGATGGCACTGTCTGGCGGAAAAATTAGTAGGATGGTCTGGCAGAAGGCGAGGGTGGTCATTAGCAGGGCGTTCCAGACGGGAAAATCGGATGTTGTAACCTCTTGGTACGGCGCAATTTACGCATGGAGGTCGGTTGTTGGCGGGAAAATATTCGGGTGGGTAAAAGAGGCGCTTGCCAAGAGTTAAGCAAGACGTTAAAATCTTCCCAGTCAGGTAAGGGCTGGAATTCCGGTAAAGACCGGTGTTATTCGACAGCGCAATTCGAGACGCGAAAGGAAAACAGGATGGACTTGCCGCCGAGCGAAGCGGGTTTTTATTGGTTTTTGGATAATTAATTGAACTGGAAGCGGGCCTGTTTTCGCCTCAAAGGGCAAAAATAGAAAACAGACAGTTAAGGTTCCGTTTAATTACATTTTCAATTGGCAATAAGAATTGCTTTTGCCGGTTGAGAGGGATCAGATCGTGATATTGGATTCTATATTAGGGTTGTTTTCGTTGGACATAGGTATCGACCTGGGAACCTGCAATACCCTGGTTTGTGTTCGCGGGGAAGGTATTGTCCTGAATGAGCCGTCGGTGGTAGCGGTGCGAAAAGGCACTAACATTGTTTTGCAGAACGGTAATGCGGTCGGTATTGTGGCCAAGGAGATGCTTGGCAAGACTCCAGGGTCCATCACGGCGATTCGGCCTCTGAAAGACGGGGTTATCAGCGATTTTGAGATAACCGAAGCGATGCTGAGTTATTTTATTCGCAAGGTGCATGGTCGGCGTGGTTTGATTCGTCCGCGTGTAGTGATTGCGGTACCGTCGGGAATAACGGCGGTTGAAAAACGAGCCGTGCTGGACTCAGCCGAACGGGCTGGTGGTCGAAAAGTTTATCTGGTGGCCGAACCGAAGGCGGCGGCTATGGGAGCGGGGCTGCCGTTTGCTGAGCCGACGGCTTCGATGATTGTGGATATCGGAGGAGGTACCACGGAAGTGGCGATTATGAGTCTGGCCGATATCAGCGTACGTGAATCGGTGCGAGTGGCCGGCGATGATATGGATGAAGCGATCATTAATCATCTCAAACGGACATATAATCTGCTGGTCGGCGAATTGCGGTCGGAGAAGATCAAGATAGAGATCGGCTCGGCGTCAAAACTGGACAAAGAGCTGACAATGGAAATAGGCGGTCGGGATACGATATCGGGTCTGCCTCGCAAGATTGTCATTACCAGCGAAGAGATACGCGAGGCGTTGAAAGAACCTATATCGGCGATAATCGAGGCGGTGACTCGTACGTTGGAAAGGGTGGAGCCGGAGTTGGCGGCGGATCTGATCGATAACGGTATGTGCCTGGCCGGCGGCGGGGCACTGCTGCGGGGACTGGACACGGTGCTGAGCAACGCGACAGGGCTGGCGGTGAGGATAGCGGATGATCCGCTTTCATGTGTGGCCCGCGGCACGAGCGTGTATCTGGAAAATCTGGAAGAATGGAAAGATACGCTGGAGTCGGATGATACGAGTATCTGACCTGGTAAGCGGTAAAATTAAGCTCAACGATAAAATTTGTTAAGCGGATGGGGCAAGAAATATTATGGCACGGAAGCTACGTGAGCGAGTCTCGAGCAGGCAGCTTTTTGTTTATCTTATGATTGGTGCGGTTGTATGTTTTCTGCTGCCATTGCGTGTCACCAACAGCGTAGATCACGTTTTGTCGATGTTGGTTACGCCGTTCAGCAAAGGCAGCCGCGATTTGGCTGTACCGATTAACAAGCTGCGTAGGGACAGGTCGTCGGGAATATCCGCCAAGTCATATCAGCAATTGGAAAACCAGTTTGTCAACACCAGGCAGGAGCTGCGTTACTACCAAAAACTAACGGAACAACTCTCAATGGTTCGCCAGCAGCTCGGCCTGGAACGTGTGAAGTTTATCGTGGCCAGAGTTACCGGCAGTGACACAAGTAACCTGCGTGAAGTAAAATATCTGGATCGTGGCGCATCTGATCAGGTGCAAATGGGGCAGGCTGTTTTGAGTTGCGTGGAAACGGCCAAGGGAGGCGATGGAAAGGCTGAGGCGAAAGACATTTACCGGATGGCAGTGGTGGGGCAAATTGTGGGGGAAGCCGGCAAGGTGACTTCGAATTTGCAATTGGTCAGTGATCCGGGTTTTTGTCAGAAGGTGGTGATTGAGCCGAATTGGCAGCGAGGGGAAAATTGGCGGGCGGAAGGGCTGCTCAAAGGAAAGGGTATGGGGCAGATCGAGGTGACGATGATTTCCACCAGAGATCCGGTGCAGCCGGGCGATACGGTTCTGTCGCAATTGAAGGATTTGTCGGTGGAGATGATAATAGGGACGGTAATGAGTTGTCGGCCGCAAGAGAACAATCGCGTGGAATGGCAGATCAGCGTGCGGCCGGCGGTGGACCTGTACAACCTGCGGGAAGTGGTGGTGGTTGGAAATTAAACAAGTGTTATATTCAATGGATAGATGTTCCGCATTTCTGGTGATATGATGCGTTGGTTTAGTTTTAGTATATTGTTGTTTGTTACGCTGGTGGTGCAGGTGGGCCTGGCGCGGCTGTTTGGATTGGGGCCGCAGCGGGTGACGCCGGATTTGTTTTTACTGCTGGCGGTGGTGCTGGCGTTTCGTGGTCAGAGGGATCAGGCGATGGTGGCCGGTTGGCTGCTTGGTCTGGCTAAGGATCTGAGCAGTCAGGCGCCACTGGGAAGTTATGCATTTGTCTTCGGACTGATGACATGGGCGGTGATAAGAGGACGTGAGGTGTTCTATGGTGAACATCCTATAACCTTGATAATAATCACGTTTCTGAGTAGTTTTGCGGTAGAGCAGTTGGTGTTGATGATTTGTGTGTATAAGGGGGTTTTCGCCAGCGAGGACTGCGGTGGGCTTTCTGTGATAATAATGTTTTCGGCGCTGCTGACGGCAGGGCTGGCGCCGTATGGCCAATGGATTGTGATGCGATTTCATCGTCAGCTAGGTTTGCCCAGGCGGCGGACTTACGGCCGATAATAAGACAAAGAATTGGCGTAACATCAATTGAAAGGAACGCTGGGAGCGGCGGCGGTCAGTTCTGCCCGGTCTGTTTCGAGTAAGTGGCTCATGTATTCTTTTAGATCTTTCTCGTCAAACTGAGAGAGGAATTCCACGGAGGCGGTGGAATTGAGTTCACGTATGGTGTCAATAAGCTCAGACTTGCTCATGAGTGCTCCATTTTCTGTTTTGGGTTTTGGGTTTTGGTTATCCTGCAAAAAAATTGTTTTTCGTGAGGTGCCGGTCCGTGCGGAGCTAAGCGGTAGGGCTGGGCCTCATCGCTAGATTTATCGACCTTCATGTTTGATTTTCTTTAGCGCTTTTAGCGGTTTGAAAAGAGTTTGAAACGGTGTCCCATAATAACCACGATCAGTTGTCAGAAAGCAGTTGCAGCGGTCAGATGACGGCAAAAAAAAAACAGGGCAAGACAAAAGTTAGAAAGGTTTGATTGATGTCGGCGGTTCGTCTGGAAGATAATGTGGCAAATCGCACACTCTCGGCTGAGCAGCCTAAGTTTAAGATATGGAGTTCGGCTGGTTTGATGCTCAGTTACTGGTGTCCGGCCCAATGCGCGTGTTGCTATGTGTATTCGGGTCCTCATGTGGGGGGCGATTCGACGGAGATGAGTGTTGAGTTGGCGGTGTCATGCTGGCGGAGCGTTAGGGCTTTGGCTGGTGAGCGGGGCAAAGTCCATATAACCGGTGGAGAGCCGTTCGGTGATTATGAACGGCTAAGAACAGTTCTGCAGATTGCCTGTCAGGAACGGCTAGGCGGATTGGAAAAAGTCGAGACCAATGCTTATTGGTGTACGGACGAACAACTGGTACGGTCGCGTCTGAGCGAACTCAAATCGTTGGGCTTGAGCAAGTTACAGGTAAGTACGGATGTTTATCATCAGGAATATATACCCATAGAGCGGGTACGATTGGCAGTGCAGGTGGCCCGTGAGATATTAGGTGACTCGGGTGTACAGGTGCGGTGGCGGGATTTTTTGGTTAGCCCTGTTCTGGTAGCGGGCAAGGACGAGGCCCATCGAGCGGCGGCGTTTGCCAAGGCGTTGAGAAGACGTAAAGAACGGATGCTGGGACGGGCGGCGGTGGAGTTGGTTAGTCTTTTTCCCTTAAGAGATTACAAGTATTTTGCCGAGACTAATTGCAGCCGGAGTCTGCTCGGAGCCAGGCATGTCCATATTGACGGTGTTGGAAACGTGTTTTGTGGGACATGTATCGGGATCGTGGCAGGGCGAGCAGGCTCGAACAAAGAAACGTCTTTGGAAGAGTTATGGCGGGATTTCGACTATCGCAAGCACCCTATATTTTCCATTTTAGCAGAGAAAGGGCCAACGGAGCTTCTGGTCCAGGCTCAGAAGATGGGTTATCGGCCGAAAGCCGGTTATGCCGATAAGTGTCATATCTGCTATGACGTGCGTCGATTTCTGTACGAAAGGAACCAATTCCACCGGTTTTTGGGACCGGGCGTTTGCTATGGGCAGGGTTCGGCAGGTTCGGCTGAGCCGAAAGGCCGATAATCAGAAAGTGGATTGTTGTCGGGTCGATTATCGGTCACGATGGATGGATGCGGGTGGGTGTGGAGTCTGGCACAATTGCCACTTGACGATGCCTATGGGAAATAATAGACTTAATAAAGAGGTCAACAGAAGTTGTGACCTTGTCTGCGGTACGCCGGCAAGGGGACGGGTTGTATGTGGACGGCTATTTCTTGAGTAAATAGAGAGTTTTATGTCAGAAGTCAAAGATAACAAAGATAGCGGAGATAGTAGAGAGACCAGAGAGACCAATGTAGATTCGATTTTGGGTCGCCTGGTGATCGACAAGAATCTCTGTACCGATACCGAGGTACGGGAATGCTTTGCGGTGATGAAGAATCTGGCCCGGCAGGGAAAGCCTCACGATCTGACGGATGCTTTGTTGGCCCAGGGCTATGTGACTAAGACGCAGATATCGCGGCTGGAGAAAGCGATCGAAGAGGCCCGTCCCACGCAACGGATTCCAGGTTTTCAGATTCTGGAAAAGCTGGGTTCCGGAGCGATGGCGACGGTGTTCAAGGCCAAGCAGTTGTCGCTGGACCGGATTGTGGCGATAAAAGTGCTGCCGAAGCGGTTGAGCGAGAATCCTGAATATGTATCGCGTTTCTACAAAGAGGGTAAGGCGGCGGCAAAGCTGAATCACACAAATATTGTACAGGCGATCGATGTGGGAGAGTCCGGGGGGTATCATTACTTCGTAATGGAATATGTCAAAGGCAAGACGGTTTATGATGACCTCTCCAAGGGTCTTGTATATTCCGAAGGAGAGGCGCTGGATATAATCATTCAGATCGGCAAGGCCCTGGAGCACGCCCATGCGCGTGGGTTGATTCACCGTGATGTGAAACCCAAAAACGTTATGATCACCGAAGACGGGATAGCAAAGCTGGCGGATATGGGACTGGCCAGAGAGGCGGCGGACGAAGAAACGGCGCAGATTGAAGCGGGCAGGGCTTATGGTACTCCTTATTACATTTCTCCGGAACAGATACGCGGTGAGCTTGATATAGGATTTCGGGCGGATATCTATTCGCTGGGGGCGATGTTTTATCACATGGTGACCGGCCGGGTTCCGTTCGAGGCGCCGACGCCTTCGGCGGTAATGCACAAACATCTTAAGGAACAGTTGGTGCCACCTGATCATATCAATACTTCACTGAGCGTTGGAGTGGCTGAGGTGATCGAGGTGATGATGGCCAAGAATCCTGAGGATCGCTACGGCAGTGTTAAGCTGTTGTTGGAAGACCTGCGTAGTGTTCAATCAGGTGAGCCGCCGTTACACGCCCATAAAGGGTTCGACACGAGGGCACTTGTCGATCTGGAAAGAACAAGCCCACAGGCTGATGCGACACTGGAAGAAGTACTGAATGAGTATCCTCAGCAACTTGGTACGAAAATACTGATTATCGTCCTGACAGGTATGCTGGTAGTATCGCTTCTGGTCATTATAGTGCTGATGGGTAAAAACAGATGAGTAATAGATGGATGACCAGGCCGGTGATTGGGTAACCATTGACTCGTTGGCTGATCGGCTCCTATGGAAGCCAGGAAACTTTTTGACGGTTGTGTTGAGATTCCCATTCAGGGGGATATGGTCCAGATAACCCTGGGGCTGCCCACCTGCAATGGCGTTTGCCTTTTCAGCGGCGTTGAGGATAAAGCGGTTTTATTGCTGACGGGCGCTAATCTTCGCGGAATGGTCCGACGGCGTCTGGCCGAAGACGGCGACAAAGAACATCACAGTCGAATCCGTCCGGTTGTCGAGCGTGTCTGGTTTCGTCGCTGCTTCTCGTGGTTTGAGAGCCGTCTGGCTTACTTTCACATTGCCGCAGAGGTCTATCCCGATAGTTACAAAGAATTCTTTCCGGACCTTAGTGTTTGGTTTGTTCATGTCGATCCTTCCGCCGACTATCCTTTTTTTGTCAAGACCAGGCGTTTTGAGTCAGGGACCGGCTTATATTGGGGGCCTTTTGCCGATGCCAGATCCGCCGGGGTCTGCGTGGATGTTTTGCAGGATATTTTCGATTTGTGTCGTTATCGGGAAGTGCTTGCCCATGCTCCTGACGCTACGGCTTGTTCTTACGGACAAATGAACCGTTGCGTTTGTGTTTGTGACGGCAGCGTTTCGGCGGCCCAATATCGCGAAAATATCGATCGGGCAATCGATTTTTTGAATCGGCCGTTCCCTCATGGTATAGAGGCGCTTCATCAGAAAATGAAAGAGCTGTCCGAGTCCCTGCAATTCGAACAGGCTCAAAGGCTCAAAAAAAAGGTGACCGAAGCAAAAAAACTGCTTTCTCCCGCCTTTCGCTGGATCGGTCGCCTGGAACATTTTCTGGTCATGGCGTTTCAGCCCGGTCCGCCGATCAAGTTGTCCGATTCTCATAGGTGGCAGCCGAGCATCAGTCCTTTTCTTATAGGTCCCGGCTGGGTCGATCAGATCGAACCGTTCCCTTTGTCGGATACCGTCGAGGGCTGTAAGGGGTTGCCCGATCATCTTAATCTTGCTCTTTTGCAGGACAGGTTTGCTCTGTATGGGCGTTCTCAACAGCAGCTTTTTGCGTGGATTGCTCACCTGCTGGATTACCGGCGGAAGAATACCCGAGACAGGGGCCTTTATCTTCGACTGGACAGATCGCTGAGAGATCAACGCCTTGGCATCCGTGCCGACAAAAACCAAGAGATCGACACGTGCATGAGCACAGACGTAAACATTTTAACTGACGAATTGGCCCAAAAAGTCAGCGACCATTTCAAGTGGATGAATAAATGAGAAGACGGCCGGACGAGCACATTATATCCATGCTGAATGAAGACGCCAGGTACGGTACCAGTCGCGTTTGAGTTTGCAACTTTCCCTCTCAGGGTATATTTGTCCGTTCAGATGGGCATTCCGATGATAGTGGCATGGAAGACCAATTCGCCATCGACAACGCCCTGAGCGGCTACTTTGAATCGTCGCGGTCGAGATTCCAGGAATTTACCCAGGAGACATAACCGCTGTCCGGGCAGTACCTGGCCTCGAAACTTGACGTTTTCTATACCGCTAAAACCGAGAAAGCGTTTTTCGTCAGGGTTTGATTTGCTGAAACCAATACTAGCCAATTGGGCGGCAGCCTCGATCATCAGGACGCCGGGCATAAGGGGTCGGCCCGGTATGTGGCCGCGAACCCAAAAATCATTTTCGCAGGTATCCCGGTAGCCGACTATTTCACCGGCGTTAAGGTCGAGATGGACAACAGCGTCAAGTTGGCGCATCTCGAAACGATGGGGATTAATTTCCTCGATAGCCTTGGTGTCGTAAATGATATTGTTAAAATCGATAGTGTGAAGATCTATCAACAAGAGCGGAGGCATACCTTACTCCGAAGTAACGGCTATCCGGGCAAAAAGCATCCCCAGACAGTATTCACACAAACAGTAGTGAGCGGTGACAGAAGGGGGGCACTATTTTTCCCCCCATCACCGGAGGAACCAACTGAGACTGCCAACTCACGACTAACAGCTATTATTCAGAACGAGTCTCGAGAATTTTAATTCTGACAGACTGGGCGATTTCTTTGATTTCCTGCATAGCTTTGCGAACACGGGTTCCGGCAGCTTTGTTGCCACCCTCGGCCTTGATGATATCATCTTCGACGGCTGCCACACTATCTTTTAACTGGTCATATTCCTGCATGAACATTCATCCTTTCGGTAATAATTGTGATACTGTTAATCTCTTACTAGTAAAATCGCACGCAAAATTGTGCCCGCAAAAGCGGGTAATAGTCAAAAAATATTCACACAAATACAGATACAAACGCTCACATAACCCTATTGGGCCCCAGGCCTTCGCCCGGTCAGGCTGCCCACCGTCTGGACAGACTCAATGGAATCGCTCTACATTTTTGGCGAGTTTAGCAGAGGCGCAAAAACTTGTCAAAAATAAAATGAGTAAATATATGGGTTTTGGATGGATTAGGCGGTTTTATTGGCCCGGTTCCCGGCTTCTACAGCCGAATGGGCGTACCAAACAAGCTAGAAAGTTGGTGCAAGTTCTTTTTGTATTCTTATAAATTCTTGTTTTGCAAAGTATTACAAAAGCTCAGGTGGCAAGGTATAGCAGGAATTGCCTGCTGTTATGTGTTGGTTGAAAGGTCGGCGATCTCAGTATGATTGGCGCTGTGGAGGGTATATCGTATGCCGCGCCAGACGATAACCCGGCTAAAAGCTGAAGAAATCAGGCACGCCAGGGTGAATACAGCCAGGAAGGGCTGCAGAAAAATATCGATAAGTGCAGGTACCAGAAGTCGATATCGATCTTCCGGCAGGATTTTCCGGATCATAATCTGTCGAAAGAGAGCTTTGACGATCGAGGCGACCATTAAGAAGACGGGCAACATGGCCGCATAACGGGCGTGGACGGATGAGTTGGCGTACAGATAAAGGCTTACCAGCAGCCCAGTCCAGAAGGCGACGACAAAATGTCCCATACCCAATATAGCCAGGACCCACAGACGGTGCATATAGACCCGGGTTATGATAAATTGGCGTCGCGCGAACGAGAACAGGTCGCGCCATGAAGTTTTTTCGTAGCTGGCAACATAACAGGCAGGGGCAAATATAACAAGCAAATCGGCCTTATGGACAGCGGTCGTAAGAGGATAATCGTCGGTACAGCAATTACGCCACACTTGTGAGAGGTTGATTTGATCGTAGGTTTTACGCTGCAGGGCCATAGCTCCGCCCCAGGTGCTGACCCAGGAATGCGGTCCCATCTGTGAAGCGAAAAAGGCGTTAATGGCGCTGAGGACGGCGCTGCCGATTCGGTTATCGACAGGTACGAACCAGCGGTAACCGGTGGAGGCTCCGACATCTTTGCGTCTGAGTGGATGGACGAGGCTGGTGAGAAAGTGGCTTTTCAGACAGGCATCGGAATCGATGAAAGCCAGCACCTCAAAATCACTGGGCAGAGAATTGCAAACGGTCAAAAGGTTGTGGACCTTTTGAGAGGACGTTTGGGCCGGTCCGGCTATCACCAGATGGGCCTTGACCGGATGTGAATTCGCGGAGTTTTGCTCGATTATCTCGGTTATTCGCCGGTAAGCGGGGTCGGTGGCGCTATCGACGACGAAAAATATTTCGTAATCGGGATAATTCAGATGAAAAAGGGAATTGATATTGCGATCAAAAGTAGTGTCCATGCCTTTACAGGGGCTAATGACAGCGGTACGTGGTTGGTATTTTGAAGGGGTGGGACGGTATTGACGCCTGGTATAAATCAAATTGCGATAGGCTTCGACCAATACCACTGCTTGTATAAGCAGTATGACAGTAGCGAAAACATAATAGACAATCATAGCCTTTTTGCCCGATGATTCATATTGTAGGTAGTTCTGTTATGAGTATAATTGCCCGAGTTTTGCCATGGATCCGGTTCGGCCGGTGATGATCATGACGTCATCGGCCTGCAGGATGGTATCCGGTTCCGGATTGAAGATTGTTTGGTTGTTTTTTCTTTTCAGGGCAATAACCAGGATACCGGCCTGCCGGGGCAGATTGGCCTGCCGCAGGGTTTGGCCGATCAGTTTACTTTCGGCACCAATTAGGTATTGCTCGGCTTCGAGTTCAAGGCCCTGAACTGCGAAGTCGATAAACTCGACCACGCCGGGGCGTGTAAGGATGTTTGCCATGCGGGTGGCGCCGATGACCTGAGGGCAGATGGCTTTGTTGGCGCCAGCCCGGATCAGTCGGGAGACGCTTTCGTTTTTCTCGGCACGGGCAACGATGAGGATATCGGGATTCAGATCCCGCGCCACCAGGGTGGCAAAAACATTAGAGGCATCGGAATCCAGTACGGCTACCAACCCACGGGCTCGTTCGATGCCGGCGCTGCGGAGTACGGCTTCCTCGCTGGCGTCTCCGAGAATATAAAGCAGTCCATCCTGTTCAGCCAGGACGGTCTTGCTGTCGTGCTGATCGATGATGAGCAGTTCCGCCCTGCGGTCGCGCAGGTCTGCACATAATGATCGGCCCATACGACCGTAACCACAAACGATAATATGGTTGGTTAAGGAAGCGATTTTCATATTCACTTTACGTCTCCCTAAAATGCTGCGCATGTGTCCTTCAACGACTATGCTTGCAATGGTGGTCAAGGCGATCGTGGCAGCGGCGATGCCCACCACAATTAAAAACATAATCCAGATTTTCCCCGAGGAACTCAGTTCGGGGCTTTCCGTTCCCCGCATACCGAGAGTGCTGATGGTAACCAGGGTCATATAAAAGGATTCCAGGATGGAGAAGTTTTCCAGCAGGGTAAAGCCCGCCGTGCCAATGCATACGACTGCCAGTAACAGGCCCAGGGGCAGAAACAGATGGTCCAGCGGTGTAAGAGTTGTATTTTTAGGTTTTTGCATGAAAGTTATACTGGCAAATATTCAGATTCCGGCAAGCATTATAGCAGTGATGGGATAGTTGTTCAATGGTCGGATGCGAATTGAAGGTACGTTCTCGGTAGAAAGCCTTTCCTATAAAGAGTGCAGTTCAGTCCTTGAGATAATCTCGTTTTGCAGGTTCCGGCCCAAATCCACGAAATAATCACTGTATCCGGCAACCCTGACGATCAGATCGCGGTTCTGATCGGGGTGTTTTTGGGCCTCGATCAGGGTCTGGGCCTCGATCACGTTAAACTGGATGTGATGGCCGTCGAGCTTGAAATAGGCCCTTATCAGGTCAGCCAGTTTGTCGATGCCGTCCCCGGCGAGCACCTGGGGATTGAACTTCATGTTCAGCAGCGTTCCGCCGGTACGGGCGTGATCGATTTTTGCTGCCGATTTGATTATGGCAGTGGGGCCTTTTGTGTCGGCTCCCTGGGTGGGTGAAATGCCGTCGGAAATAGGTTGGCCTGCCTTTCTGCCGTTGGGCAGTGCGCCCACCACCGAACCGAAATAAACGTGCACCGTAGTCGGCAGCAAATTAACGCGGTAGTGCCCACCTTTGGTATTGGGTCGATCGTGCAGCACATCGTAATAGGCATCAAACACCTCCATGGCAATGCGGTCAGCATAATCGTCGTCGTTGCCGTATTTGGGCGTTCGGTTCAGCAGTTTCTGCCGGAGGAGGTCGTGTCCCTGAAAGTCACTGCGCAGCGCCTCCTGCAACTGTTCGGCGGTCACGGCCTTCTGATCGAAAACGTGAAACTTTACTGCTGCCATGGCATCGGTGAGCGTGCCGATCCCGACCCCTTGTATGTATGTTGTATTGTACCGTGGTCCGCCGTCGTGGTAGTCACGTGCTCGGCTGATGCAGTCGTCCACCACCAGCGACATGACCGGCGACGGCATATAATTGGCATATAACCGCTCAATAACGTTATTAGCCTGGATTTTCAGATCGATGAAATATTTCAGTTGTTTTTTGTACGCCTCCATAAGCTGCTCGAACGAGGTGAAATCGCGCAGGTAACCTGTTTGAGGGCCAATCTGCCGTCCATCACGCGGGTCCAGGCCGTTATTGCAGGCCAACTCGAATATTTTGGGCCAATTGCAGTATCCCGTCAGGGTGCAGCTTTCCTTGCCGAACGCGCTGATCTCTACGCAGCCGCTGGGACCACCGGCCCGGGCATCTGCCATAGTTTTTCTGTTTTGCAGCATTTCTTTGATAATGACGTCGGTATTGAAAACCGATGGTTGACCGAAACCGGTCCGAATCACCCGACAGGCACGCTTGAGGAAACGGTCTGGGTTTTTTGGGCTCAATTGAATACAGGCGCTGGGCTGGGAAAGACGCATCTGTTCCACGACGTCCAGGATCATGTATGATATTTCGTTGACCGCGTCAGTTCCGTCGAGTTTCAAGCCGCCGACGTTGATTAAGGCAAAATCGGTGTAAGTGCTGCTTTGTTCCTCAGTGATAGCGACCTTGGGTGGAGCCGGCTGATTGTTGAACTTGATCCAGAAACACTGGAGCAGTTCTTCAGCCTGCGGGGAGGTCATCGTACCTTCCTTAACTTCTTTCTTATAAAAGGGATACAGGTGCTGATCCAGCCGGCCAGGGTTAAACGAGTCCCATGTATTCAACTCTGTTATTATGGCCAAATGAACAAACCAGTAACTTTGCAGCGCTTCATGGAAGGTACGCGGCGCATGGGCCGGCACGTGCATACAAATCTCGGCAATATGGGACAATTCTTTTTTACGAACCGGGTCGGTTTCCTTCTGTGACAGTTCACGTGCCTTATCGGCGTATCGTCTGGCGAAGGTGATTATCGCCTCGACACAGATTTCCATAGCTTTGAGTTCCTGCTCTTTGTTGTACGCCTGAGGATCGTTGAAGTAGTCGAGTTTTGCCCGGCTCTCGGCGATGTCCTGTTTGAAATCCAGCAGCCCGCGATGGTATATTTTGTCGTCCAGGATAGCATGTCCGGGTGATCGCTGTTCCATGAACTCGGTAAATACCCCAGCCTCGAAGGCCCGATGCCACTGGTCGTTCATGGCCTCGAAGACCTTCTGACGCATGGTTTTGCCTGACCAGAAGGGAATAATTTTTTGTTCGTAAACCCGCCTTACTTCTTCACTTACAACAAAAGAAGTTTTCTCCCGGCTGTTGAGTACACGCAGGTCCTCCATGGTATGGCAGCATAACTCCGGGTAGGTGTACGTGGCCTTGGGAGCCGGTCCGCGTTCGCCGACAATCAGTTCGCCGTCGTTAATGCAGATGGTTTTGTTTTCCATGATGTCTCGAAAAGCCATCGCCCGAAAGACCGGAACCGAGACACACAACAGTAGGTCTTTTTGGTAAAACTCGGTGATCAACTCCGCACGCTCAGTGGAGATGTATGGTCTTGTTTGGACACTTTGTTCACGCAGTTTCGATACTCTTTCATTCATAACTCAGCCACCTATCTTGACTTTGAATCCAAAATTTTGTAATTCCTTCGCTATTGCCATCATCTTCTGGTCACCAGGCGGGGCAGTCTCCAGCAGTTTGTAGCTCCGTGCCAGCCGGGCCGATTTGGCTGGTCCGCCCGGGTTGTAGGGAAGGATATCTACTCTGCTGACGCCATCCAGTACCGATGCGAATCGGCCGATGGCCTCTATACTGGGCAAATCGTCATTGAAACCGACAATGATCGGAACCCGCAGGATAATTGCTTTGCCTGCTGATGCCAGCCATTTGATATTATCCAAAATGACCTCATTACCAATACCGGTAAAACGCTTATGGATTGCGCTATCAGTGTGCTTGAGGTCACATAGAAACAGGTTCGTGTTTTTACTTATTTTTTTTATTATAGCCAATTCGCTATAGCAAGTTGTATCTACCGCTGTTTTTATTTCACGCAGTCGGCACTGCTCCAGCAGTTCGGCCAAAAAATCCGCTTGCATCAGCGGCTCTCCACCGGAAAAGGTGGCTCCGCCACCAGACTGATCGTAAAAAATAACATCTTTTTCTATTTCCCCGATGACTTCGCCGACGCTTACCTCTCGTCCGATAATCTCACGCGCCCCTGCTACACACACCTCCACGCAATCGCCGCACAACGTGCATTTGCTCGGGTCGGTTACCGGTCGGTTGTCAACAAGTGAGATTGCTCCGGATTTACATATTATCACGCACTGCCCGCAACTCTGGCATCTGCCTGCTCGCAGGCTGTGCTCCGGCTGGAAGGCCCAACTCTCCGGATTATGGCACCACTGGCACCGTAGCGGGCAGCCCTTTAGAAAGACGGTGGTTCTTATGCCCGGACCGTCATGGATGGCATACCGCTTGATGTCGAATATAATCCCTTTTTGCTCGGGTTTTGTGCTGTTTTCTCGGATCACCTCTGTAACGTCTCCGTACTTTATGGGTCATTATAGCTTTTGACCGCATTCCTTGCAAGGACAAAGCTGAGTGTCATACCTCAAACGTCGATTATTCTGTACATTGGGTGCTGCATTTTGAGGCTTGACTTATCCATTGTCGGTCGCTAGACTATGCGTTTTACAGGGAGGTCTAAGATATGAGACTACCGGTTAGTAAAGCAACCCCGGCTCGCTGTGTTAATACTGATTTGGCTGCTTGTGATTTTCGATCGCAGTATGAAGCGAAGGAAAAATGCGGGCTTTTTGGGATTTTTGGGCATCCATCTGCCGTGGAGAAGTGCTATTTTGGTCTGCATGCCCTGCAGCATCGCGGCCAGGAATCGGCCGGGATCGCCGTTAGTGATGGTGAATTGTTACATTGCCATACTGGTATGGGGCTGGTCGGTGAGGTTTTTCCGTCGAAAGTTCTACGTTCGATCTCGCAAAAAGGTCATACGGTGATCGGGCACGTGAGGTATTCGACCTCCGGTTCATCGCGGCTGGAAAACGCTCAACCGCTCATGGCGGAATATTCCATGGGGCAGATCGCCGTGGCACATAACGGCAATCTGATCAACGCCATGCTGTTGCGTGACGAATATGAGGCTTACGGCCATATATTCAAAGGCACCTCAGACAGCGAAATCATAATACATCTGCTGGCCAAGCCGACACATATCACCAAACCAGACCCAATGGCTCATGTGCTGCGACACCTGCAGGGGGCGTTTTGCCTGCTGTTTTTGTATCCGGACCGGATTGTGGCGGCGCGAGACTCACATGGGATCAGGCCGTTATGTATCGGCAAGATCGATGGTGGTACGTATGTGGCGGCCTCGGAAACCTGCGCTTTGGATATTGTCGATGCGGAATTTGTCCGTGAGGTCGCTCCGGGTGAGATCGTGACGCTCGACAAGAACGGACTGCACAGCCGGTTTTTTGACGATTCCACAGTGGTACCACCGGCACATTGCATTTTTGAGCAGATATATTTTGCGGACCCGTCGAGCATGGTATTTGGAGAAAATGTGCATCAGGTGCGAGACGCTATGGGAAAACAATTAGCACGAGAGGCGCCTGCAAAGGCTGATATTGTCATTCCGGTACCGAATTGTGCCCGCTGCGCCGCTGGCGGTTACGCCAAAGAAAGCGGTATTCCGTATGCGCGTGGCTTTACGGTCAGCCATTATGCTGGTCGTAGCTTCATCGAACCGCTCCAGCCCATGCGCGACCTGGCCGTCAAAATGAAACTGAACGTGATCAAAGAGGTAGTCAAGGATAAACGGCTTGTGGTAATCGAGGATTCGATAGTCCGCGGCACGACCACACGCGGGAAAATGGGGGCGCTGAGAAGAGCGGGAGCGAAAGAAATACATCTGCGCGTCGCCTGCCCGCCAATAAAGCATCCATGCTTTTACGGAATCGATTTTCCCAGCCGTGAAGAACTGATTGCAAACGGTCGTACGGTGGAACAGATACGGGATTACCTGGAAATCGATTCGCTGGTGTATTTAACGCTCGATGGAATGCTCAGTTGTGTAAAGCACCCACCCACACATTACTGCACGGCATGCTGGTCGGGCAATTACCCTGTTCCGGTGGACGAGGCGGTCAGTAAGTACGCGTTTGAGCGTTATCAGAGGCAACTTTTCGAGTAAGGATTGCATGGCAAAAAAAATCACTTATCAGCAAGCGGGCGTTGATATTGACGCCAATGATCAGATGGTGGACCTGATTCGCGAGAACGTGCGCAGTACGCACAGTCAGCGGGTGATGTATCTGCATAACGCCTTTGCCGGGCTGTTCCGACTGGACTATGGTGAAAAGCTGTTCAAAAGGAATTATCGCGACCCGGTGCTGGTGGCTTGCACCGATGGGGTGGGGACCAAGGTTAAGGTTGCGACCATGATGGGCAGAGTCGATACGGTGGGCATCGACCTGGTGGCGATGAGCGTTAACGATATGCTGGTACAGGGGGCTGAACCGCTGTTTTTCCTGGATTATATCGCGGTCCATAAGCTGAAACCCGCACAGATCAACGAGATGATTGCAGGGATAAGTAATGGCTGCCGACAGGCTGAATGTGCACTTCTGGGAGGAGAAACGGCCGAGATGCCAGATGTCTATCGTAAAGATGAGTTTGATTTGGCGGGTTTTGCGGTGGGAGTAGTGGAAAAAAAGAGACTGGTCACCGGTGAGCTTGTAGAGCCGGGCGATTCGGTAATAGGATTAGCAAGCAGCGGCCTGCACTCCAATGGTTATGCACTGGTTCGGCATATATGTTTCCAGCAGGCCGGCTTGAAAGTAGATCAGCACATCGATCAATTGGGGGAAACATTGGGAGAGGCACTGTTGAGGCCGACCAGAATTTACGTTAAACCAGTCTTGGCGTTGCTGAAAAAATACCGCGTCAAGAAAGTTGTCAAGGCCATGGCCCATATTACCGGTGGCGGACTGATCGGTAATATCCCGCGGGTGATTCCCAATAAGTGCGACGTGGTAATAAACAAAAAGTGGAACGTACCGCCGATATTTGATTATCTCCAGAAGCTCGGACCGGTCGATGAGAAAGAGATGTACCGCGTATTCAATATGGGCATTGGTTATGTGCTGATTGTTCGGCCCAAGTTCACCCGCTCGATCATGGACTACCTGCGCCGACTGAAGGAAACACCATATTTTCTCGGCAAAGTCGTCCGAGGCAGCGGCAAAGTAGTTATCAAATAATCACTGGTGACGCTAATATCACTGGTATGGAAGACTTGTAGGGGCAGGGGTGGAGTACAAACATATTATATGGGATTGGAACGGAACGCTGCTGGATGATGTTGACCAGTGTATAGCGGTGGTAAATGAGCTGCTCAAGCAGCGCGACTTGCCATTGTTGACGAAACAACGTTATCACGAACTGTTTGATTTCCCGGCGATAGATTTTTACCGCCGGTTGGGCATGGATTTCACAAGCGAATCGTATGAAAATTTAGCCCGCGATTACATGGAGCTATATGCCGCCCTGGTGGCCCGATGCCAATTGCAGGCCGGGGCGGAAAAATCGCTGCAAACGCTGAAATCAGCGGGGGTTACCCACTCGGTGCTCTCTGCCTACCATCAACAGCGGCTGGACGAAGCGGTGGACCATTTCACACTTCGCAAATGGTTTATCCGGGTGGTGGGCCTGAACGATTTTTACGCTCACAGCAAGCTGGAAAACGGCAAACAGTGGGTCAAAGAACTGGAATATCAGCCGCGGCATATTTTGCTTCTCGGCGATACCCTGCATGATTACGAGGTCGCCGGCGCGATGGGGGTCGATTGTGCACTGCTCAGTTGCGGGCATCAACCGCGATCCAGGCTGGAATTATCTGGAGCGCCGGTGTTCGATTCGCTAAAGGAAATTGTTGATTGGCTGATGGATGCTGATTAACCCGGCCCCACAAAAAAGGTGCCAGAAAACGAAAAAAAATGTTGACTAACCGGCCGAAATTGTCATAATCGCGCGATCCTGATAGGGGGAGTGAGTGGAGAGTCTGTTGCAACGACTACAGAGGCTGGCGTAACACACTGCAATAGATAGAGTTACGAGAGACAACACCGAATTTTTTTATCACGTATTGGTGAATGGTCTGACGGAGAAAAAAATGATAAGCGTCAAGGATTTACGGCGGAGTTTTGGGCCGATCATAGCGGTGGACGGCATCTCATTCGAGGTGGCCAAAGGGGAAGTATTGGGTTTTCTCGGCCCCAACGGAGCAGGTAAGAGTACAGCGATGAAGATGCTGACCTGCTTTTTACCACCGGACAGCGGTACCGCGACGGTGTGCGGCTATGACATTATCATGGAACCGATCAAGGTACAGCAGTCGTTGGGATACCTGGCGGAGAACGCCCCGGCATACAGCGAAATGACAGTAGGTTCGTTCCTGAACTTTGTCTGCGACGGACGCCAAATCAAGGGCGCCAAAAGGAAGGAAGCCGTCGATCGGGTGGTGAAGCTCTGTTCGGTAGAGTCGGTCTATCATCAGACCATCGAGACGCTCTCCAAAGGTTATCGTCGGCGGGTGGGATTGGCTCAGGCACTGATCCACGATCCGCAGGTGCTGATCCTGGATGAGCCGACCGACGGGCTTGACCCCAATCAGAAACATGATGTACGTCAGTTGATCAATAAGATGGCCAGGGATAAGTGTATTGTTATCTCGACGCATATCCTGGAAGAGGTTGAGGCTGTTTGTACGCGAACAATCATCATTTCTCAGGGTAAGATACTGATCGATACCACACCGAAGGAGATCAAAGAAAAATATAATTGTACCCTGGATGAGGCGTTTCGCAGGATCACAAAAAAACAAATCGCCTGAGCGGGTAAGTGAGTAAATGAGTAGATGGATAAATGAGTGAATCAGCAAGTTGGTGAATCAGTTAAAGAGTTGAACCAGGGAGTTTGGCTTATGAACGGGTTTGGGACAGTTTGCAAAAGAGAGTTGAAGGGCTATTTTCTTACGCCGGTGGCATACGTGTTCCTGGTAATATTTTTGTTTTTTGCCGGGTATCTGCCGTTTAAGAGTCAGTTTTTTGAGGCTGGTCAGGCCGACATGCGCACCTTTTTTACCTGGATTCCAATGCTGCTGGTATTCATGGTACCGTGCGTAGCCATGCGATTATGGTCGGAAGAGCGTAAAAGCGGTTCGATTGAACTGTTGCTGACCCTGCCGATAACGGTTACACAAGCGGTATTGGGCAAATTCATGGCAGCCTGGCTGTTCCTGATAATCGTCCTGGCACTAACTTTTCCCATGCCAATTACCGTTTGTTACCTGGGAGACCCCGACGTGAACCAAATCGCAATGGGATACCTGGGCAGCTTCCTGATGGCCGGGGGCTACCTGGCGATCGGGTGTTTCTTCTCCGCCCTGAGCAAAAACCAGGTAATCAGTTTCATCCTGGCGGTCGCGGCCTGTGCCGCACTGCTGTGGGCCGGACTGCCGACGACGCTGAATTACCTGTCGAACTTCCTGCCCATGTCACTGGTGGGAGCAGTCGAGAACCTGAGTTTCCAAACCCACTTTGACTCGATCCAGCGCGGCGTCCTGGACCTCAGGGACATATCGTTCTTCATTCTGCTGACCATCGGCTGGCTTTGGGGATGCACCGTTGTTATCGAAGAAAGGAAGGCTGCCTGATGAACAGAACGCTCAAAGCAATCCTGGCGGTGATTTTTATCGGCATAATAACGTTTTCCGCCATCAGCATCTGCCGAACGTTGTCGGTAAAGGTTGACCTGACCGAACGAAAACTCTATACACTCAGTGACGGCTCCAAAGCGATAATTGACAAACTCAATCAGCCCATCACGATAAACCTGTACTACGCCGAAACCGCCGCCATGAAAGCGCCGGATGCGATTCGCCGGTATAACAACTATTACTTTTTTGTTAAGGCACTGCTGGAAGAGTATGCCGCCTATGGCAGGGGCAAGGTTGACTTGCAGGTGATTGATCCGAGGCCGTTTTCTGATGAGGAACAGGAAGCACTGCGTTATGGCCTGAAACGATTTCAAATCGGTGAGGAGAGTTTTTTCTTTGGGCTGGTGGCCAAAACCGAATACGGCGCAACCAAATCAATCGATTTTTTCACACCCGATCGGCAGGATTTTGTGGAATACGACATCAGCTACCTGATTGATACGATGACCACCCGCGAAAAACGAAAAATCGGCGTTCTCAGCTCACTGCCGGTTATGGGTGATGACGTCAGTGGTTATATGGCCCAGATGATGGCTATGCAGGGACAAGAGCCCGCTCCGCCATGGAACATCGTGCAGCAACTGCGACAACGCTACGATGTGAACACGGTGGCTACCGAAGTGGAGGAAATTAAGGACATTGATCTGCTGCTGGTTATCCATCCGAAAGACTTTCCGGAAAAGACTCTCTTTGCCATAGACCAGTTCGTCCTCAAAGGCGGACGGACTATCGTTTGCGTCGATCCTCATTGCCTTGCTGATCGACCAGACCCACAGGCCAGAATGAGCGGCCAAATGCCCTCCAGCAGTTCCGACCTTAACGGACTGCTCAAAAACTGGGGCGTCGAGATGCTGGACGAGACTTTCGCCGGAGACGAAAACCTGATGATGACGGTTGCCCTGCGGCAAAACGATCGGCCACAGGCTATCATAGGTCTTATGGAACTGGTCCCGCCCGATTGCTTCAATACCGATAATGTCATCAGTGCCGATCTTAACTTTGTTCGGATGATGTTCAGTGGCGTGTTGAACGAAGTTAATCGTAAAGAAAATGACGAAGACAAAAACGCAAACGCCGCCAGTCGCATCACACCGCTTTTGCAAACCACCCAGGCCGGCAATTCCTGGAAAGTGGATAGCCCATACGAACTGATGATGCCGAACGGGCCGCGATTGATGGCCCATTTTACCCCCGGCAAAAAGCCGATAACCATGGCGTCTCTGGTAACGGGCCGGTTCAAATCAGCTTTTCCTAATGGAATCGATATCGAGGTAAAAAACGATGCCGCCGAAAATGATGAGGAATCCGAAAAAGAAAAACAGCCGGAAACCAAACATCTCACCGGCCTGACCGAAGCGGCCGAATCGACCGATTGTGCCGTGGCTGTCTTTGCCGATGTTGACTTCATCACCGATATGGTGGCGTATCAACAGAGTTTCTTTGGTACCTCTGTTGTCGGAGATAATAGCGCCCTGCTGCTCAACACCGTCGAAAACCTCAGTGGCTCGGGCGACCTGATCGCCATCCGCAGTCGCGGCAACTTCTACCGGCCGTTCACCGTAGTGGAAGAAATCGACAAAAAAGCCAGGGCCGAGACCGCCGAAGAGATGGAAAAAGTTGACGCTCAGATCGAGGCATTCCAGAAGGAACTGGACGAATTAATCAGTCAGGCTCGCCAAAGAGGTGAAACCCTGATTGACGCCTCCGAACTGAACCAGTCAAAAGCCCAGGTGGAACTTAAAATGCGCGAAGCCCAAAAGCGAAAACGTGAATTGCAAAATCAAAAACGTGAAACTATCGAAGCGCTGCGCAACAAACTGCGAAATTTCTGTATGCTGTTGGTGCCGGTGGTTATACTTGTTGCGGCAATACTTTTGAGTATCCGCCGACGATTACTTCGCCGCCGTTATATCAGTCACGCCAGCGACGCGTAGTCAGCAAGTGAGTGAGTGTAAAAAAAACATTTTTCCACAACAGTATAGTCAGCAAATGAGTAGATGAGTTATTGAGTCTGGGAGTTATCAGATGAGTGACAAAAAATTGACAATCTTAGGTATTGCCGCGGCGGTTATGCTGGTATTGGCCGTGGTAACGTCAAAAATTACCAATCGACCCGCAACATCGCAAGCCGCTAGTGCGATGCTTATCCAGGGACTCAATACCGCCGGTATCCACAGTATCGTGCTGGGCCATGGCGACGAAACCGTTACCTTGAAAAAACAGGACAAAACTTTCGTGGTTACCAACAAAGACAATTACCCGGCAATGACGGAAAGGATCAATGTTCTGATTGCATCTGTCTTGGACATCAGGACTAATGAGTTGATTACCGGTAACGCTGCCAATCACGATGAGCTGGAGGTGACCGAAGAAAAAGCCCAGCAAGTGGTGAGGTTCCTCGACGATAAGGATGAATTGATTACCGGCGTAATCATCGGTAAAAGGACAGAAACCGGCGGAACATGCGTCCGGCGACTTGCGGCCGATCAGGCCGCCAGCGACAAGGTTTACCTCTCGGACAATGCCACACAACTGCAATCCCTGGCCATGGATTATATCGACAAAGAAATTTTTAAGGTTACCAAAGACGACATCGCCCGCGTAACGGTTACCAGCCCGCAGGACGCTTACACGATAACCGCCGATGAGGATGGCGCCATGACACTGCAGAATGTTCCTGAAGACAAAAAGGTCAAAACATCCATTCAAAAACAGGTCTTTACCGCCGTGACGAATTTGCAGTTTGAGGATGTGCAAAAGGAATCGGACAAAACCACCGAACTCAAGTTCGACCGAACGTATGTGTGCGAACTAAAGGACTCCACCGTCTGCACTTTCCAACTGGCCCAAAAAGACGATGAAACTTACATGAAATGCAGTGCCGAGTTTACCGACACCACGCAGGTAATAAAAGAACAAAAGGTGGAATCCGAAGAAGCCCTTAAAGAAAAAGAAGCCAAACTGCTGGCCCAGGAAGCGGCGGTCGAGTTTGCTCAAAAACATATCGGCTGGGTGTACAAAATCAGCAGCTATAAAGCAGACAATATGACCAAAAAACTTGCGGACCTGCTCGAAGACAAAGAAAAAGCTCCTGCCGAGGATAAAGCAGCGCCCTCACCGGACAAAAAAGAAACTCCCGTCAATACCGAAGAAAAAACCTCTCCTGATGAGACTAAACAAAACACTCCCCCTGAGACTGAACAAGACGCTCCCTCTGAAGATAAAAAAGCGTCTCCACCCCCGGTGTCATAGCCGGGGGCCTGTCCAACGCTTGCGTGAGCATGTCGAACTCAAACTGGCCGTGCCGCTCGTACCTCATGCCCCGTGCCTGTTGCCTGGCTCACTGTCTGTTACTTACAGGCTCCAGGCCCTGGCAAAAGCCTCGAAACTGCGATCATAGCTGCGCTCCGCATCCGGCGGAAAACAACAGGCGGGCAACTGACGACTCTGCAAATGATAACTGATGCACTCGCAACAGATGCCTTTGTGCGAACAACCGGGATAAGAACAGTTGCAGTTTTCTAAGTTAGTTTCCTTTTTACATTGCATTTTTTCTTCGGCTCCTTGAAATTAAAGTCAGGGGCAGTTAAGCATGTACTCATAACGATTGGGTATATAATCAGGTCTTGATCCCGTCCAGCGACAGAAATGATAATGGCGTAAAAACAATAATGGGCAGCGCTGCCGACATAAACGGATCGATCACGTTGCCGCCCAACAGCTTGCAGGCGAAAGTAGCGACGAAACACCCGCCCGCCCCAGCAAAAGCCAGAAACATTGACGTCTTGGTGCTCCGCTTCTCACGGGAAATGAGCATAGGAAGACCTAGCATCAGCATCACCATGTTGATAACAGGATCGGCAAAACGAAAATGTTTTTCGCTGATGACCTCGTTATATTCAGCCTGTTTGAGACCCCGCTGCAGCAGACCGGTCAACTCGCCGCTGCTCATCAGGCTCTTGTAGTTGGAATTTCGCTGCAGCCATAAGTATTCCGGCGTAAGATCGGACTCGTAACGGGTCACGATTTGCACCGGCTTGATAGCCGCGCCACCGCTGTCACCCGAACCGCCTGAACCGTCTGAAGAACCGTAAAACCAGCGACGGCCCTCGACCAGCAGCCACCCTTTACCATCCCATTTCGCCTGATCGGCGGTGATTTGCCCGACCATTACTCCTTCCTGACGCAAGACAACATTCATATCGGTTATGGTTTGGCTTTGGGGATCGTATTCACGGGCATAAAGCACAGACTGGTCGCGGTCAGGCAAAAGTAAAGTACGCACGATACGAAGATGACCCATTTCATCATGTTGGCGAACCAGTTTATCTGCCAGGCGGGGCAAAATCACTTCCTGATCGAAAACCATCAGCATATTCAGAACAAAACCAAGCAGCACTATCGGAACAATTACTCGCTTGAGACTGATGCCGGAGGCCAACACCACCGTCAGCTCGTTATGGCGGGTCATACGCGTCAGCGAAAATGCCGCCGCCAGCAGAACGATAGCTCCGGAAAAATCGCGGAAAAACTCGAAAAGCTTTGGACCGTAAAATCCTAAAATATTGGTCACCACCTGTAGCGTCCCCGGTGCACCGCCGGGTTTAGTCTCCACGAACTCGTCAAACTCGATGAAAAGATCGATCAGCACCCGCAATGACAGAACCACTGCGATCGCAATCAAATAGTTAAACAAAAACTCGCCGGCCACATAGCGGTCCAGTATTCCGGGCGTCAGGCCAAGATCGATCTTTTCTTTTGATTGTCTCATTTGCCTCAGCGCCTCAGAAGAAACTTATATACCACCGCATTGGCCACAGCTACCACCGCGATACCGGACCATAGAAAAACAATCCCGTTGGTGATATTACCTGGGTTTTGCTCGGCAATATGTTTGCCGGTGGAAATGGTAAGCATACAAAGAACCGCGGGAATAAAACTCCAGCCAAAGGCGGTAAGCAGATGACCGGTACGAAAGATAATTCCTAAAGCTGCCCCCATCAGCACCAGCACCACACAACTTACACCAAAGGCCAACTGGGAGTGACGATCAGCCCGGATCTCAGCAGCCAAACTCTCACAGGCCTGTCCGACCTTCTTACAAAGATTCAACAGCTTGTCAGAAGCGGCCTTTCGCCCGAGCGGAATATTATTTTGTAAGACATTATCTTTCAGAGAAAGATTCACTGCCTCGCGAACAATCTTGTCCGGCAGGACGATCGCCGGCAGAGAATAGTTCAGAAGACGCGATTTACGCGGATCGTTCCGATAAGTCAACTCAGCATTTTTCAGTACGAGCCTGCCGGAAAACATACTCGATTGATCTTCCACTGACAGCTCGGCCCATTGGGCATGGAACGTTTTCAACGGCCCGGCTGCACGGCGGTCACTATAGTAATCCAGTTTGATCGGCCCGCCGTCCGAGCCGGCCAGCAAGACGGTTTTGTTCTTGGCGGTCGATCCGGCGATAGTGGCGTTTTTCGCCATCTTAAAACTGTTTCCATTTTTCAAATCGACAAAGTTCTGCCCCTGAAGCTGCAGATCGTACCATTCGAAAAATCTTTCTGCCAAAAACTGACTGCGAACCTCATTGAGCATCTGCTGAATCGGTGAAAATCGGGTCATATCTTCCTCGATAATCTTCAGCTCGTCCAGTTTCTTGAACCTGACGTCATCTTGCAGGAGTCGGGGGATCGGCACCGAAAACAGTGTTTCCTGCCAGGACACACTGTTACCTTTCTCGTCGGTCATCATATAATCACGCAAGGTTAACACAATCTGGTCTTTTTGAATCTCAATCGGCACTTCCCGAGCGGTTATAATCTCATCGACTTTGCCTCGCTGATGTTTGACCACAACAACCCCCATCAACCGATGATTCTTCGCATCGGCATAATCGGCATAAATCAGGATACCCGGAAAGAGCCTGCCCAGATTACCTTTCTTTTCGATATTACTGTAAATAATGGCTTCAGCGTCGGCTTTGATTATCGATTCCGACCTGGCAATAAAATCGGGAATCACATGAAAAGACAGCAGTAACGTTGCTATTCCTACCAGCAATGCCAGCGCCCCAGCCGGATAAATTAATGTTAACAGACCGATACCACTGCTGCGACAGGCGTTGATTTCGTTGTCCACAGCCAGACGCCCATAGACCAGCGTCGCCGCCAGCAGAGCCGCGATAGGCAGCACCATAGTCATGGTTATAGGCAATGTACAAAGCAAAAGTTCCGGTACACGCTCAGGATCGACGCTGAACTGACGTAGCGGACGTAACATCACCCCAAGCCCCAGCACCACGCTCAATACTACGGTGGCCGCCAAAAAGACTTTTAACAAGTCTCGAAAAACATAACGATGGATCGTAAAAATCATCTTCCTATCATTTACCCATTCAAACTGATTTGTCAACAAAAATGTAGATGCTTTACAATTCCTCCGTAGTCCGCTACAATATGAAATAATATGGTTTTTCACCCACTCAACAGAAAAAATATTGACGAAAGCTTCCGTATTTGGGAGAGGTTTTTTACCTTGCCCATACGATCGGCACACGCCGTGATGGAGGTACTCTGTCCCCCCTGCTGTGCTGTGTGCCGAGAGCCGATAGACGACAGTTCCCAGACGCTTTGCCATCGGTGTTGGCTGGAACTGCAGGAAAACCTTCAGAACCAGGCTTGTCCGGTATGCGGACATAGTGTCGGAAAATACGCATTGATCGAAGGTCGCTGCCATCGCTGCCAACACACCCGCCCTGTCGTCAGTCACGTCATTCGCGTAGGCGATTACAACAACACCTTGCGGGAACTGATCCTGGCGTTCAAATTTCACCGACAAAGTCATCTTGACCGTTTTCTGGGAGCTTTGTTGGCCGCGGCTGTAATGGGAGCACCGGCCTTGGCTCAGGCGGATTTACTTGTGCCGATCCCTTTACATTGGCGGCGGCGATGGTCGCGAAGATACAATCAAGCCGAGCTTTTGGCACGGGCCGCTGCCGAAAATCTCAAACAGCAGGGCCGATCTATACCTGTAAACTGTGACCTGCTGAGAGTTCGCAACACCCCGCCCCAGACAGCTATGGCAACCATGACCGATCGCCTGATCAATTTGCACGGAGCCTTTGCGGTACCTAGAACGGATGTTTTCCTCGGCAAACATATCTGCCTGATCGACGATGTGACCACCACTGGCACAACCTTACGGGTAGCCGCCCAAACGATCCGAAAAGCAGGCGCCAAACGCATCAGCGCCGCGGTACTCGCCGTAGCCGCCAACAACTGAACTCCGAACTCTGACCTTCCCCTGCCGCCTCTCTCAATCGGATGTCCCAGTTTAGGCTATGCTCTTGAAAAATGTGTATTTTCCCACAGCCATTCCCACGCGGTATTCTCCATCTCGCTAGTCAAATCAGATAAGCTCTCGTTTTGAAGTACAGTTGTGTTTGTCCAGGCGATGATTATCTTAACCAGTCCAGAATCGTCGGCAACACAAAGGACAACTTCTGGTTTTTCATTCCCTTTGAACCATTCCAATTTTTGAGCAAAAATATCTTCAGCCATTTAACAAAACTCCTGTTCTTTTATTTACGGAACACGGATAACTTTTATGCCGCCGCGTTTTAGCACTTCACCTGTAATCGCTTCACGATCACACGAAGGGCTTCCTCCTTTTAAGTATGCTCGTTGAGCACCCACAATTTCCGCGATTTCTAATGTGTATTTTGCGCCATTGACATGAAATCGCGTAACATCCTGGCCTGTCTCAGGTGCGATTAGACGTAATCCTTCATCAAGAACCTGTGCTCCCGTGCCATCAAGTGTCTCGCCGGTTCGCGGCGTTGACATGCCGCCAAGCTGTTCCGGACAAACCGGAACCAGCACATATCTTTTCTTCAAACGTTCAATTAACTTGTCTCGCTTCTTAGGTTTACGCCCATGCCAGCGACACGGAATTCCAAGCAGACAAGCACTGATAAGAACCGGTTCAGTATCAATGCCGCAATTAAAAAGATAACCATTACGATCCGAATTCTCATTTTCCATAGCATTAGTTCTCCATGATGACTCTGCGCCAAAATCGATGACGCCAGCCCATACAAAATTTTAACTGAAGGCATTTGCCACACCCAATGCAGCCAATGATTTGAAGCGACTTGGTGTCTCGGTCAAACTGTCGGCATGGAAAACATTCTACCATACAGAATCCACAATCCAAGCAATTAATCATACGTTTGACCAGTGTATCCGCTATTTTTTCCGATACGTCCCAAAACCGGATTTCATCACCTATTCTGGCCCATCTGCCATCCACTGGCCGCAGATGTTTCGTGCTGATCCAATCGGATTTACGAATCCGGTAGATAATCGCACCTGATGCCAATCGACGTTTGATGGCACCAACAATATCCTGTGTCTTCTGGCGACGCCAATAAACAAAACCATGACGATCCAGTTTCTCTTCTCGTGTCTTGTATGCTGGATCGAGGTTACTTTTGTCAATTAGCCCGCTTTTGAAAAGCAGCTTCTCGACATGACCGTAATACCGCTCACATACCTGAGGGTAATGCTCTTGGCTGTATGCCTGATTCCTCGATCTGTCAGTTCGAAATAATTCAAAAATGGATTTACAAGTTCGACAGCAAATCCTCTATCCTTCATCTCCGCGAGGTACTCAAGATTCCCCGGAAATTCAAGGTTGTGATGAACATATAGACACGGCAACTTTTCTGACTCGATAGCTTCATACATCATTGCTGCCATAGCGAGACTGTATGCTTTTTGCAACAGCATCTACAGCTTGATCATTAATACGTGGATTGTCTTGCCATGGCTTGAGCGAGGACAATTCCATCTGTCGAATTTCCGTTATCACTTTTATCCCCTTTCTCGAAAAATTGGCTACAATTACCGTTGTCCCGTTATAAGTCGAATAATAACAATTGGTTATGAGCTGGCTTTCGTCGCAGTTATCAAAAACAAAGGCTAATTAAAAACCATAATGTCTATACAATCAGACATCCATAGTAAATATACCTATGCCGCATGCTTCACCAAAAGTCAAATATATATGAATATATTATAAATATACAACAAACACGCTGCTCAAAAAACCCTTCCTGACCAAATATTTCTCAGTTCCAAACAAGGACAGACCTCCTGCCTTGCAAGCAGGTATTCGACTTGAAAAATTCCCCGAAATATGCCCCCAATTACAAACGCTTTACTGTTTCATAACATGCTTTGCCGCAAGGAGTTACAAATGGGCGATACGGGACTTGAACCTGTGACCTCCTGCATGTCGAGCAGGCGCTCTAGCCAACTGAGCTAATCGCCCTGACTATCAAATATCCCTGGCTTTTACCACAAAAGCACACAATGTCAACCCTAATTTCGCCCACATGCACCCACTCGCCACGGCCAATTGCGTAGTTTGATCAGGTTTTTCCTGTGAAGACGGGATATTTCGTTAATTACCGTATCTACAAGCGGTTACGCAAAACGAGCCCGTAAGGACAGATCAGTCGCCTGTGATATTTTGCAGAAAATCATGGCAGGACCGTTGAAAAATGTTCCAAATACAGTAGAATACTGCCATTCATCGTAGCGAGAAAATTACGTGTATTTTAGTTGAAGCGAAAGAGGAAATTCACTATGACTAAACTTAACGGTGGGAAGCTTACCCAGAGTGATCGACCTGAGTTGATACAATTAGATGTTTCTGATAGCAGACCTTTGCATCTTGGTATCGACATTGGTTCGGTAAGCTGTAAATTGGCTCTTTTGGACGATACCGCACACCCGCGATATCTGCATTACCAGCGGACTCACGGTCGGCCCATGGAAACAGCCCGTCAGATACTCTCGGATCTGTTTCGCCAGATACCACCGGACCGCATCGCTACCATGGCTGGTACCGGCAGTGCCGGCCGGGCACTGTGCGAGTTGTTGGATATCGATTTCATCAACGAACTTATATGTCAGTCTGCCGCCATCCGGCATTTGCATCCTGAAGCCAGGACGTTGATCGAGATGGGCGGTCAGGACAGCAAAGTCATCTTTCTCAGCGACCCGGAGGGTTCCGTTCACGGTGACGATATGATCGATTTCGCCATGAACACCAATTGTGCCGCTGGCACTGGCAGCTTCCTCGATCAGCAGGCGGCCCGCCTTGGTGTCGATATCGAAGGCGAGTTCGGCGAATTGGCTTTGAAAAGCGAAACCCCTCCACGGATCGCCGGCCGTTGCAGTGTCTTCGCCAAGACCGATATGATCCATTTGCAACAGCAGGCCACACCGGTACATGACATTGTCGCCGGTTTGTGTCTGGGATTGGCCCGTAATCTCAAGAGTAGTCTTTGTCAGGGTAAGGGAATCATCCTGCCGGTGGCTTTCTGTGGTGGCGTGGCCGGTAACGCCGGGGTCATCCGGGCATTGGAAGACGTATTTGAACTGGGCTTAGGCGGACTCCTCGTTCCCCAGGAACACGCCGTGACCGGGGCGATTGGAGCTGTACTGGTACAATTGCGTCAGGGGCCTGGCGGCGGCAGCCTCCAGGAACCGCGCGTGGTACTGGCCCAGCTTGACGAGTATATCACCCAAAGTCGTACTATCGGTCACCGGTTGAAGCCGTTGGCCAAGCCCAGTAATCCCGCACCACCGAGCAAGGTACACAGCGGAATACTCGAGCAGGCCCGCGCTTCCGGCAAAAAAATACCCGCTTTTCTCGGTATCGACGTCGGCTCGATCAGCACCAACGTTGTGGTAATGGACCAGGACCAGAGGATACTGAGCAAGGCCTATCTGATGACAGCCGGCCGACCGCTCGAAGCGGTTCGCCAAGGTCTGGAAATTGTCGGCCCCGAGGTTCGCGACCTCGTGGAAATTCGCGGGGCAGCCACGACCGGTTCGGGCAGATACCTCACCGGTGATTTTGTGGGGGCCGATCTGGTCATTAACGAGATTACCGCTCAGGCCACCGGTGCCGCCATTGTCGATCCGTCTGTGGACACCATCTTTGAGATCGGCGGGCAGGACAGCAAATATATCTCATTGGAAGGTGGCGTCGTGGTCGATTTCGAGATGAACCATGCCTGTGCCGCCGGTACCGGTAGTTTCCTGGAAGAACAGGCAGAACGACTCGGTATGAGCATCAAGAACGAATTTGCCGACGAGGCGTTTGCTTCGAAGGCGCCTGTTCGGCTGGGCGAACGTTGTACCGTGTTTATGGAATCCGACCTGCTCAGTTATCAGCAGCAGGGCGCCGAACGCAAAGATCTGGTCGCAGGCCTGGCCTATTCTATCGTTACCAATTATCTTAATCGCGTTGTCAGCCATCGCAGGGTTGGTCAGCGGATATTCTTCCAGGGCGGTACCGCCTTTAATCGTTCGGTGGTCTCGGCGTTCGAGGCCGTTACCGGCAAAAGCATTATAGTGCCCGATCACCATGAAGTAACCGGCGCCTTGGGCGCCGCCGAACTTGCACGCCGGCACATGGAACAACTCGCCGCCCAGAGGCACAGTCAAAACAAAACAAAACCACAGGCAAAAGAGGTAACCCCACTAAAAAGTACCTTTCGCGGCTTTGACCTTTCGCAACTGGAATATAAAATTCGTTCTTTTGAGTGCACCCATTGTCCCAACAACTGCGAAATCAAAGAGGTTATCATCCCGGGCAGTGATCCGCTTTACTATGGCTCCCGCTGCGACCGCTACAATCTCACCAAGGACCAGACGAGCAGCGACCATCTTCCCGACCTGTTTCGGCAGCGACAAAAGATGTTGGAGAGTTTCGCTCGCCTGGACCCCGAAAACCGTGCACGCAAAAAGGACCGCAAGTCCCGCGGAACCGTCGGTATCCCGATGTGCCTGAGCAATTATCAGTTCCTGCCATTATGGGGCACTTTTTTTGACGAGTTGGGCTTCAATGTGATTTCGTCAGGCCGGAGCACCAAAGCCGTTATTCAAAATGGTGTCGAAGCGGTGCTGGCCCAACCCTGTTTCCCGGTGAAAGTGGCGCACGGCCACGTTATCGAACTGCTTGATAAAGAGCTGGATTACATTTGGCTGCCAAGCATCGTTTCCATGACGGCCGATTATCCCGAAAACCAACACAACCAACTTTGTCCCTATGTGCAGACGATCCCCTATCAGGTCCGTTCCGCCTTGAAGGCCAGGGGTATCGATCTGACCGGCGAGAAAAATCACCTGCTTGACCTGCACATCCGTTTCCAGGAAGGCCTTAAGGGACTGCGACGCACGCTGATGCCATTAGCCCGCAAGTTAAACCTGACCAAATCGCAGATATATCAAGCTTTAAACGTGGCCCTGGCGGCTCAGCAGGCGTTTGAGCAGGCCTGCCGTGACAAGGGCCGCGAAGTTCTCGACAACCTCGATCCCGAACAAAAAGCATGTGTCCTTGTTTCCCGGCCTTATAACGGCTGCGACCCGGGCATCAGTCTCGACCTGCCACGCAAACTGCGGAAGATGAACGTATTGGCTTTACCGATGGACTTTCTCGATTTAGCCGGCGCCAATGTCACCGAACCGCAATTACAGAGAGACATGTACTGGAAGTACGGCCAACGTATTTTCCGGGCCGCTCACATAATTCGTGAGAACCCGCGACTGAACGCTATTTTTATGAGCAATTTCAGTTGTGGGCCTGACAGCTTTATTATCTCCCTGTTCAAGGAACTGCTCACGACGGTCGGTGCGGACGGTTTGGAACATCGCCAGCCGGCCCTGGTACTGGAGATCGACGAGCACAGCGCCGATGCCGGCGTGATCACGCGCCTGGAAGCCTTCCATGAAAGTCTAAAAGCCGTGGAAGCCCGCCGTCAACTTACCGCCACCACCGACATCTCCGATGCGCCGCCAGCCCTTCCGAAAAGCCCCTGGCGAAACGAATGGGGCGACTGTTCGGGTCGAACGCTTTACATCCCCTGGATGGGCGATCAGGCTCACGCGGTAGCAGCCGCGTTCCGCCACTGCGGTCAGGCCGCCGAGGTCCTGCCCATTGGCGACGACCAGACCATGCTATGGGGCCGAAAATACACCTCCGGAAAAGAATGTCTGCCCTGTATCATTACGACTGGTGATATGCTAAAGAAAATCGACAGCGAATCGTTCGACCCGGAAAAAACCGCCTTCTTCATGCCCGGCAGCAGCGGTCCATGCCGTTTCGGACAGTACAGTTGTCTGCAACGGCTGATTCTCAAGCAGGTCGGTTTTCCCGATACCATACCTGTAGTAGCGCCAAACCAGGACAGCACCTTTTACGATAAGTTCAAAGAGTTCAAAAAAGACCCTACACGCCTGGCTTTTGATGGCATCGCTGCCATCGATCTGATCTTCAAAGTATTGCTCAAAATCAGACCTTATGAAATGCAGCCCGGCCAGGCGGACAAGGCCTACCAGGAATGCATACAGCAAATCGTCGCTGCTATCGATAACGGCGTCAGCGAAAAAAAATTAGTTGGAGAAGTAAAACTTTGTGCTGACCGGTTGGCTCAAGTACCGATTGATCGCCGCCACCGCCGGCCGCTGGTAGTCGTGGTCGGCGAGATTTATGTCCGCAGCCATGTTTTCGCTAACGGCAATATAGTCCGTCAGCTCGAACAACTCGGTGCCGAAGTCAGTTTGGCCTCATTTAACGAATGGCTCTACTATACCAATCTGACCCGCAAGTTGATGGCCTCGCGATGGCACGATTGGCGCCTGTATCTCCAGAACTTGATCAAAAATCACATCCAGCATAAAATCGAAAACCGCCTGGCCCAACCTTTGGAAAAACGTTTTGGCCCGCTGGCAGAGGGCGATGTGGCCGATGTCATTGCCGAAGCTGAACCCTATATGCACCAGTCTTTCGAAGGCGAAGCTGTGCTCAGTGTCGGCAAAATGGTGGAAATGTATCATCACGGCGCCGCCGGTGCCGTTAACGTGATGCCGTTCACCTGCATGCCTTCCACGGTCGTTAGCTCGCTGACCCACCAAATGAGCGGCGACTGCCTTGGCATGCCGATCATAAACATCAGTTACGACGGCCAGCAGGACCCGACCTTGCCGACCCGCCTCGAAGCGTTTGTCCATCAGGTACGCAGCTTCCATAGCCGCACAACGCAAAAAGTACCTTGCGAAGCAAAACAGATGCTGGAACTTTAGAGGTTCCCTTTAGAGGTTCCATTATGGAAACGGTTGCCGGTCAGGCAAAAACCGGCGCCTCGATTTTCTATACCTGTGGAATATGTCAGAGCGTTACTTTGAAGCATCCTCTTATATTAGCTTCAGCATCGCCCCGCCGTCGGCAGCTTCTGCGTGAAGCCGGCTACGAATTTTCCGTCGTGCCTCCTCCTCTGCACGAACCTGCCCCGACGCAGACCCCAGCGGTCAACGCCGCGTCGTGGGCCGAGGCACTGGCCTACTTCAAGGCCGCCGCCGTAGCGGCTTCTTACCCGGACGCGATTGTCATTGGCGCTGACACAGTCGTTACCCACAGCGGTAATATCATCGGCAAACCGAAAGACCTGGCCGATGCCCGCCGGATACTCTCAACCATGTTCGGCGGCCACAATAATGTGATAACCGGCTTGGCCGTCTTGTGCCTGACCCACTCCAGGCGCGTCATCACCCACGAGGCCACCGCCATTATTATGCGACCTATGGACCCGGACGAGGTAGATCAATATCTCGCCACCGGCGCCTGGCGCGACAAAGCCGGTGCTTACGCTATCCAGGAAGGCGGCGATAAATTTGTCCAGTCCATACATGGCAGTTTCAGCAACATTGTCGGCCTGCCCATGGAAAAACTAAAAGATGTTTTGACGCAATTTGAGGTATAATGGTATAATAGCGTAATGACCGATAGAATGAACTTGTTTGCACGGAAACCGATGCTGTGAGGACAAAAATGCCACTTGTTTGTGTATTGTTAATGCTGGTGCTGCCACTGTGCATCGTACCGGAGCTCTCGTGCAGGGGAAAAACCGACAAACCACAACCGTCCGAACCGACCGCTACTTTCCTGCAAAACCAGCCTCTGCCTACCAACATGCTTAGCGTTGCCGGACAGCCTTTCACCGTAGAACTGGCTTTTACACAACAAAGTCGTTATCAGGGCTTGATGTTCCGAAAAGAATTAGCTCCCCACGCCGGTATGTTATTTATCTTCAATCGTGTTCGTTCCTGCAGCTTTTATATGAAAAACTGCCTGATCGACCTGGACATTATCTTTATAAAACCAAACGGGCAAATCACCAAAATCACCACCATGAAAATACCTGTCCCGGGTGAGCCAATAAAGTTCTACGAGAGCTCAGGCCCAATAAAATACGTTTTGGAACTACCCGCCGGTACTGCCGAGAAACTCAAACTGCAAACAGGACAAAAAATAAACATCCCACTACGCATACGACAGATCATTCCCGAACCCGACTAAGCTATATGAATAAAGATTATAGGGAACCTCTAAAAATTGCTTTTGTCACGAGAACGAGCGAAATTTTCGTCAGCGAGGCAGAGGTCAAAAATCGCCGCAGGCGTAGTTGTAACTACGTTGAGGACGATTTTTGGCCGATAACGATGCTGACGGAAATTGCAGCCGTTCGTAGTAAAAATGAATTTTTAGAGGTTCCCTATTCTATGTCCGTGGCAATACACCGTTGCCTTGACGCCCCGGACGAATCCGCACAGGGTTATGTTGCTCTTTTGCGCCGCTTTTATGGCCAGGCTCGTCGGAGCCGAAACAGCCGCAATCAACTCCACACCTGCCCTCGCGGCCTTGGTGACCATCTCAAAACTTACCCGCCCGGAAAGCACCGCCGCCGTAGCGGTTGTGGGAATATCCCTTAACAGGCAACTGCCGATCGCCTTATCGAATGCGCTGTGCCGACCGACATCCTCTCCCACAGCCACCATCTCGCCGCGGCGAACTAGGCCGACCGCATGAGTGCCGCCGGTCTGCTGGAATATCTCCTGACGCTCACGTAACTGCTGCGGCATCCCCACCAGATCGCTCATCTTCATCCGTAACGTGTTGCCAACCACCGGCAGAGTATCGATTATTTTGTCAATCTCCTCACTACCACAGATCCCACATGAACTGACGATGAGAAGATTACGCCTCTTATCGCCGGTCTTCTTATCGGCTGCCAGTTGTATTTGGATTACATTCGGATCATCGGGACACTTCGCCAGTATGTCAATATCATCTCTCTTATCGATCAAACCCTCAGTAAAAGCGAACCCCAACGCCAAGGCCATCTGATCGCAGGGCGTACACATAATCGTAAATGTGACCACATCCTTTATCTCGACAGTCAACGGTTCTTCCCGCACTACCAGCCGCTTATCGCGGCTCAACTGCCCGGACTGGGCCGAAACGCAATCGACCTCGATTTCATTTACAGCATCATTTGTACTCATAACGATCGAGTTTCCCCGCTTCCTTATCACTCAAACCGAAAAATTCATTAGAATCGGTCGGTTTGAATTATTTATTATTTTGTAATTCAGCAGCTATGATCTTTTTTACCTGCTCCAACTGTTCCGGCGTATTGACATTGAGGAAGCTCAACAGGTCCGGGTCAAAAGTTTTCACCTGGGCCTCTGTAATTTCCCGCACCTGCACCTGGTCAAAGAACGAAACCATTTTACGCCGGTTGTCATCCAGGCATTTTTGTATCGCCGGCAGTATGCTCTTATTATACACCGCCATCATCGGTTCCCAATAACCCTTTACTACCGGCGCCGCCACACCGCAGTTTTGGGATGTTTCAATCAATAGCCCGACCAGTTGCTCGTTGACGAACGGCATATCACAGGCCGTTACAAAATTTATCTCACGGCTGCTGGCTTGCAGTCCCGAATACAGCCCCATCAACGGTCCGCATCCCTCCTGTCGGTCGAACACTATTTTTACCTGCGGATAATCGTACTGCCGCCTGCGGTTGCAGACGATCAGCACCTCCGAGAACAAACCCTGCAACAGTTCTATCTTACGCTCGATCAACGGCAGTGAATCGACCACAAGCTGTGCCTTATCCTCACCGTTCATCCGACTGTTACTTCCACCAGCCAGAATTATACCTGCAGCGTCAAACATCTCTACCAAACCTTATCAAAAAATGCGGCCTGTGCCGCCGGCGCCATATCGCGTATCCTACCATCGTTAATGCCAGGTTTCAATATCAATATCTGTGGGTGGGCGGCTCACGATTTGTTTTTGGATTTTGTGGTGGACATCATACGCCCCATAACGTATAAGCACCCCAACGGGACAGATGACAAAGGCAAGTCCGTCCTTGCACGGGCAAATTTGAAAAAGTAAGGTTTCGACAATGACAAACGTATTACGTATCTGGCTGGGTGAACCGTTGACTACTAAAGTCCATATTATTTTACTGTTATTAGCTGTATTTGTGATTGGCCCTGAAGCATTGGCGGATACGGATGGCCAACCTCAAACACGCGCTGAGCGCACCGATTATCAGGAGACATCGCACTATGAAGACGTAATAAGCTTTATAGGGAATTTGCAGACCAGGGGGGCGCCGATATCGCTGCAGTACATCGGGACCAGTACAAAGGGACGCGGAATTCCCCTGGTAATTGCCTCACGTCCGGTGGTTGCATCGCCGGCTCATGCCCGCCGACTCGACAAGCCTGTTGTCTATGTTCAGGCCAATATACACGCCGGGGAGGTGGAAGGCAAGGAAGCAGTACAGATGTTGCTGAGAGACCTGTCACAAGAACCTGCCGGCGGCCTGCTCGATAAAATTGTGCTTTTGACAACGCCGATATATAACATTGACGGTAACGAATCGTGGGGGCCGCAAAACCAAAACCGTCGTTATCAATATGGGCCGGAAATCGTGGGAATACGCGCCAACGGCCAGGGGCTGGATCTCAACCGGGACTACGTAAAAGTAGAATCGCCTGAAGTGTGGGCCGCTTTGCAGCACATATTTACAACCTGGGACCCGGACGTATTTATGGATCTGCACGCCACCGATGGTACAATTCATGGTTATCGGTTGACTTATTCTCCACCGCTGAATCCCGACACGGAAGCCGGTGTACTGCGTTACACACGTGACGAACTGCTTCCCAATGTGCGAAAAATTTTGCATAAGGAATATAGCATGGAAATATTCGATTACGGTAATACCCCCTGGCGAGGAGGAGAGCTTGCCTGGTACACCAACGAACCCGAACCACGATACGCAACCAACTATGTAGGCCTGCGCAACCGCATTAGCATCTTATCCGAGGCGATGAGCCATTTATCGTTTCGTGATCGCGTAGAAGCAACGTATCGTTTTGTATATACTATACTGCAGGAAATTGCCCGCGATGGAAAACATGTTATTAACCTCACATGTCAGGCGGATGCCCGTGTTATCGGCTGGGGCCTCAGCCACGAAACCGCCCCGCCAATGGGTGTTCGTTTCGATTTTGACATACGTGGCGAGGAAGAGGTGCTCCTGGAAGAGCCTGCGTCCCCCGACATGCTCGCCATAGAAGACAGGTCACGCAAGCCGGGACCGCCGAAAACCATCGTTAAGGTAAAAATGCCCATTTATGACCGATTCAAAGCGACGCGTACCTCACGATTTCCCGCCGCTTACTTTATCCCCGCTGAGTTGCCTGAAGTGGCCGAGCTGTTACTGTTTCACGGAATAGTTGTCCAGCGGCTGCTTAGCGACTGGCAGGGAACCTGCGAATCATTTATGATCGAAAAAATCAAAACAACCGAACAGCCTTTTCAGGGGCACAGGCTTAATCAACTCGAAGGCCGTTTCGAAACTTTGCAGACAAAAATACCCTCCGGAAGCTATTTCGTACGAACCGCCCAGCCACTGGGGATTCTCATATTCCATCTGCTCGAGCCGGAAAGTCTTGACGGCGTGGCAGCGTGGAACTTCCTGGATCGTTCACTGAGCACCGATAAACCCTATCCCATCCACAAATGTTTCGAGCAATTGAACGTTGCCTGCGAAAGACTGCATTGATGCAGAGGTCAAAAATCGCCGCAGGCGTAGTTGTAACTACGTTGAGGACGATTTTTGGCCGATAACGATGCTGACGAAAATTGCAGCCGTTCGTAGTAAAAATGAATTTTTAGAGGTTCCCATAAATCATTGGCACCAGGCAAAGAGCTTGAGCTGCATCACCCTGCCAGCTTCGCCAGTGCCGCTGCGATGTTATCCAGTGCTGATTGATCCGGCAGTCTTAGTTTGAGTTCTATCTGACCCTGATCATTCATTTCCAGGCAGTCCTGCAGGTGCGCCCTGATAGCTTCCTTCTTTTGTTCAAGCCCTTCACCATCGGGTTGTTGCGGCATAATCTGGCCTAACAGGTTGAATGCCGAGGCGAATAGTTCGCCCGCGGCGGCAGCTACTTTCTCCTTGCGAGCCACTTTTTCGGCTTGCTGTTTTTGCCTTTCCAACTCGCTAATATCAAGCGGGGCATCTTCGGGACGGCCCAGCAATATCTCCAATCGACGCTTGAGTTCCTCAGCACCGCTGGCCATATCGACTTCTTTAATGTCACTGTTAATATCGAGTGACGCCATAGCGACCTCTTTTTTGGCAGTGAGCGTGCCGAGCATTCCTTCCTCAATCGTATTTTCCGTCACCAGGATATAAACCTGCACGGGATTCTTCTGGCCCATACGGTGAGCGCGGCCGATTCGCTGCTCCAGTACTGCCGGGTTCCACGGCAGATCAACGTTAATAACCGTGTTAGCCGCTTGCAGATTCAGTCCGGTCGAGCCGGCGTTTGTCGTTATGAATAATCTGTAGTTTGGGTCGTTCTGGAATGTATGTACGAGCTGGGCACGTTTTTTCTGTGGGACCGAGCCGTCCAGCCGAACATAATCCATTTTCAGCTTTTGCAATATCGGCTCGATGAGGCCAAGCATTGTTGTCCATTCCGAAAACAGTACAATCTTACGCCCCTCCTCGGCGTTCAACTCTTCGAGCAGTCCAGCCAGGTATTCGAGTTTTGTCGAATACCCAGGTGGCTGTTTATCCACCAGGAATGTACTATCGGCTGCCATTCGGCAAAGCAAAAGGGCCTTTTGCAGACGAAGTAAATCCATCTCGGAAATGTACGACTTGTTGATGATTGACTGAATTATCATTTTCTGGGCGCGATTGATCTGGTACTGCTCATCAGTGGGAGCAATACGAATTAGCTCATCGGTTCGAGGCGGCAGTTGCTTCATAACCTCGCTTCGTGTCCTGCGAAGCAATATCGGGCTGAGCTTTTCTCGCAGTTTGTCCAGATTCTTATAGCCCAGCAGTTTACCCTTTTCATCCACGACACGATGTGTATTAAAAAATCGAAAAGACGGACCCAACCGCCGGTCATCAGCAAACTCTACCACCGAAAACAAATCATCCAGCCGATTCTCCAACGGCGTCCCGGAAAGCACCAGGGCAAATCGGCTCCGTAGCGATTTTACCACTCGTGATGTCTTCGCCTCCCAGTTTTTGATACGTTGCCCCTCATCGAGAATAATTAAATCCCAGCGAATTCCTTCAATTGACTTGATGTCCCGCAAAACCTGCTCATAATTACAAATCGTAAAAAAGCAGCTATTGTCGTACTGCTCTGCACGCTGCTGCGAAGTGCCGATGACTAACTGGCAATCTCTATCGGAAAAGCGATGAATTTCGCTACGCCATTGCGATTTCAGCGAAGTCGGGCAAACGATCAGCACCTTTTCGATGCCGGATTCACGAAACAGCAGTTCCGCCACGCCGATCCCCTGTATCGTTTTGCCAAGCCCCATATCATCAGCCAGTACCGCACGACCGGCGCCAACAGCAAAGGCTATGCCGTCAAGCTGATAGGGCAACAGTTCCGCTTTGAGCAGTGTCTTTCGCAATGGGTGACGAGCGGGATCTTTGCGGATTTCTTCAACCAGCTTATTCATACGCTCCTGATGAAGCAAAAACTCGATATATTCCTGAGCATCAGGATAGACGACCACATCATGATCAGCCGCTTCGAGCTTACGAACACATCGCAATAGTTTATGCACATCTTTTACGTCACGATCCTTTATTGGCTTAATGATTTTAGCGCCTTCTGCGGTAATCTCCGTCGGACAAAGCAGCCGCAATTGCAAAGTTTCGCCGTAAGCAATATGTACAGCGAAATCTTTCTGCCGACAAGAGCGATTCTTTGCTGCTGCGCTGAACTTATGTTCCATTTTCTGCTGGACATTCATAATATGCTTACACGTCCCCAGTGTGTTCTTTCTGAAATCCGGACACGAACAATACGACTCACCTCGTCCCCAACCACGCAGCGCAACACGATAGCTCTTGCCGGACAGCGCATTGGTGACAATATAATCCGTCCATAATGTCCGCGAATTAGTGCTTTTTATGGTCATACGTTCGGTTTTAGCACGTTCCTGTCGATCCTCCAAAGCCCTGGCTATAAGTTCGGCCTCACTCAAACTCTCAGCGGGAACACGTTCGACCGGAGCTCTCGCAAGCCCCAACACTGTCTTTTCCTCAAGTATCAAAGCAAATGCCGCCCCGACATGCTCACAAACCGTCTCGCATTTGTTGCAATTGAAATGCAGTCGCTTTCGAGCCTCAGCCATCAGCGTTATCGTAACCACTGCACCACGAACCGACAACCTAAACAAATCATCGCCCAGATAAACATTCTCTTCTATCGAAGTAATCTCGAACTTCCCGCCTTGCATAATAAGTTTATTGCCGTCAGGCCCAAGCAACGTACACGCCTGGGCAAAAGTCAGACGTGACAACCTGTCTTTAAGCGTTAATTCCCTTTTCGCCATAATAACTTCTTCTGTTAGATCGACTAACGAACAATCTGCAACTAACTTTTAATCTACGATCAAACATCTTTGCCAACATAGGCGCCTCTGTGTCCGCATAATCATAAATCACCGCCTCACTCTTACTATAGTGGTCACGATGAAGACACCTCTTATGCGCGTCACAAATAGTACACTATTATTTGTGACGTTTCAACTGGCAATTCCTGTTTTTACGAATATCCAGGGTTGCAAGCCTCACCAATCCAATTGAAGTTTGACAAAGGAATAACTCTAGCAAAACGTGCTTGTCGGACAAAAGACGGGTTCGTCTTTTAAAAACGATATTTTGGGTCCCAATAACTTAATGATTTTGGGTCTTTAGCATTCTGAGGCGGCATAACAGGTCTTCAGGCGGGGTTTGGGGGTTATTCTTCCGGTGCGACTGGGCCTGACGTCATCGCATACCGAAAGTAAAGATGAGACGATATGTCAACTGGAGGTATGTATGAGCCAGGATAATTACGACAGCTTTGAAGGATGGTCCGACGCTGAACACCGTATCGAGCAAGCTCATGACTTTTATGACAATGGGCAGTGGCAGGAAGCTCTACGCGAGTTGCAGGCGGCCATCGAGATAAATCCGGGCAATAGCAACTGGCATTTCAACAAAGGACTGACCCTCGATACGCTGGGGCGTTATCACGATGCAATTGAAGCCTTCGAACAGGCTCATGATCTCAATCCCAGTGATCCTGAATCGCTAAACTGTCTGGGGGTGGATTATACGCGTATCGGTCAATACGATTTGGCCTTGAAAACCTTCGAAAAACTGGAGGAAATCAGCCCTGATTTCGAACCGGGCTATTGCAATCGCATCATCACCTATTCGGAAATGGGCCGACACGATGAGGCGGAACAAATGTTCTATCTGGCACGGCAACTGAAAGAGCATTGTCCGCTTTGCTATTATAACATGGGCAATTCTTTGTTTTCCAGACAAATTTATGATCGGGCGATCTGGTGCTGGCGGCAAACGCGAGATCTCGATCCCAACCATCCGCAAATAGAATATCGAATCGGTCAGGCATATTGGGCCAAGAGCGAATACACCATGGCTAAAAAACACTTCTTGGCGGAGCTGTGTCACAGTCCGGGCGATGTCGAGGTATTGATCGATACGGGCATCCTCATGCTGGAGATGAACGAACTCGAATCGGCCAGGGAAAAGTTCAATCGCGTACTGGAGTTGGACTCTGACAAGCCTCAACCTTATCATTATCTGGGAGAGCTGAACCTGCACAGTGGACAATTGGCCAAGGCGATAGAGTGCTTTCATCACGCTCTGAAACTCAATCCCGCTCAAAATGGTTCTCATTTTCGGCTGGCACAATGCTATCTGAGAATGGCACAGATCGCCAACGCACGCGAACACCTTCTTCTGGAACTGAGATTGTCGCCCGACCAACCGGAAATATTATTGGAACTGGGATGCCTGCTCGAGGACGTCGGCGCCACAAACGAGGCAATAAACTGCTTTGAACGCGCCATCGAAGCACGCCCCGACGATCCCAGGGGCTATCATAATCTCAGCTTGTGTTACTATCGCATGGGGCTGATCGATCAGGGAACAGAGTTGTCATTGCACGTACTGGAACTGCAGCCAACTCACAAATTGGCCCTGCACAACCTGGCTCTGGCCTATCACAAAGGACACGAATACGAGAAAGCACGCCAATATATCCAATTGGCTCACGATCTGGGCACGGACGATCAGCAAATAGAAAAACTCAAACGAACCATCACCTTTCTCAGCACAATTCATCGAATCGTACGTCCCGGACAGCGAATTTTCTCCGGCATCAAACGCAAATTCCGTCGCCATCGAGTTTGTGGGTGAACTGCTGCAGGGTTGTCCCATGGAAAAAGCTGCCAATATAGCCACGCTTAACGAAAACCATCCGCAAACCGTAGAACATTTGATGCGGATGGCTGATGAGGCTTTATATAAAGGGAGCCTCTAAAAATTGCTTTTGTCACGAGAACGAGCGAAATTTTCGTCAGCGAGGCAGAGGTCAAAAATCGCCGCAGGCGTAGTTTCAACTACGTTGAGGACGATTTTGGGCCGATAACGATGCTGACGGAAATTGCAGCCGTTCGTAGTAAAAATGAATTTTTAGAGGTTCCCTTAAGCCAAAGCAATGGGCCGTAATTGTGTGGTCACCTGCTGATCGGCGCAGAGAGACATCGGCGTATTGGAATGTTGTTCAATGGCGATTTTACGCTGTGCCATGCTATGCTGACAGGTCGATATGACTGGTGGGAGCGTTATCATCGGATGAATCGGGCGACCTGTTGCATTCAGGTTCGAGTGGTTTACCGTCGGAGGTGTAGATCTGCTGGGAGGGTTCGTTTTCGCCGTGCTGCTGGTCATGATCATCCTGGCCGTCATGCTGACGTTCGTCCTGACGACGAACAACGAGATCTTTAGCTTGTTCGGTATCTTCCACTTCGCTCTGCTTCTGGTCGTCCACGCGGGCCATTTCTCGCGATTCGCGGGCCTGCTTGTTCCGCTGAGCGTCGCTGGAACGACTGGCCTCCGCGGCGGAAATATGAACCTGCGATATTGAACCTGCCAAATTCGTCGGTAAAGTGCTCATGTCCACGTCGTGTTCATCGGACGAAAAAGACTTTTCTATTGAATTTATCACAAATTCGCTGAACGCTTACGTTTAGGGAGCCTCTAAAAATTGCTTTTGTCACGAGAACGAGCGAAATTTTCGTCAGCGAGGCAGAGGTCAAAAATCGCCGCAGGCGTAGTTTCAACT
>Ga0209705_10000076_pt1 | contig 48191 bp, 28 predicted proteins | sample PPLLaktember2015_5_FD_187262 | JGI IMG/M metagenome (GOLD analysis project Ga0209705, IMG submission 187262) | Freshwater sediment microbial communities from Prairie Pothole Lake near Jamestown, North Dakota, USA - PPLs Lake P8 Core (1) Depth... | ecosystem: Environmental > Aquatic > Freshwater... | reverse complement strand
TCATCAGAATTCATCCAAATTTCGCCGAATTTCGCACTTTTTTCTTACCTATCTTGCCTAATCGTTATAATCGTTACGCAAAAATAAGCACTTACATCAATTCCAACAACGTAAAATAAGCACTTACGTCAAATTCGCACATCGAAAAACAACGACTTACATCAATTCCCCAATACGAAAAATAAGCACTTACAAACACACATTTCCCCCCCCATCACGCCCGCTGACCTTTGACCCCACCGACCAGTTGGCCCCGGCCCTTGCCTCGTTAGGCAAAAATATCCTTGCCCCATTAGCAGTGTCTGCTAACCTCAACGATATGAATATCGCCGAACTGGATTACTATTTACCCCAACGCCTGATCGCTCAGCAGCCCGTTGCGGTTCGCACACAGTCTCGCTTGTTGGTATTGGACCGCGCAAACTCCTCGCTGGAGCATCGGCGTTTCTGTGACATTGTCGATTATTTGCAACCGTCCGATTGCCTTGTCATCAATGACAGCAAGGTTATACCTGCCCGTTTTTATGTGCGTCGCGCTACCGGCGGACGCATCGAGGGCCTGTTTTTAAACATCACTGACCAGGGCCGATGGCAGGTATTGCTCAAAAACGCCTCACGTCTCACCCCACGTGAAATCGTTACCCTGGCCGATCCGCACCGGCAATACCAACCCGTTGCCAACCACAAATTTGCCGTGATCGAAAGCCAAAACCAGGGGAATTGGCTGCTCCAGCCGCAATCTGGTGAAACCTTTCTCGATGTGCTGGGCCGATATGGCATTACACCACTTCCACCTTATATTCACAGATCGCCCGGTAACTGCGAAAAAAATGAATCTATCGATCACAACCGCTATCAGACCGTTTATGCCGACAAACCCGGCTCGGTCGCCGCCCCAACCGCCGGCCTGCATTTTAGCGAAGACCTGCTCAAAAACCTTCAGAACCGAAACATCAAAATCGCCCGTCTCACTCTGCACGTGGGATTAGGCACTTTCAGACCCATTACCACCGAAAAACTCGAAGATCACAAGATGCACACCGAGTTCTATCAACTGGACGCTGCCAACGCCGCAATCATTAATGATTCACTGCAGAACGCCTCCCGAATCATCGCCGTCGGCACCACCTCGCTGCGTACCATCGAGACCATAGCCCAAATAGCCCAGAACCGCCGCGTTCAGCCGGCTCAGGGCTGGACCGACTTATTCATTACGCCCGGCTATCAGTTTCGCATCATAGACGCCTTAATTACCAACTTTCATTTGCCGCGTACCTCTTTATTAGCTTTGGTTTGCGCCTTTGCCGGCACCGAACGAATCATGACGGCTTACCGCACCGCCGTCGAACAGGAATACCGTTTTTACAGCTACGGCGACGCCATGCTGATACTATAAGGACCACACACACTATAAACACACAGCCAGGCCCACCGCCGCCGCACACCAAAAAACCGCATAAGATAATGGAAAACCTGAGGATTAGCCCAATGTCATCTTCCACGGATAACAAACTGATGTGTTTTTACGAGGCATTGCTGGACCACTTTGGCCCACAGCACTGGTGGCCAGGCCAGAGTCCTTTTGAGGTGATGGTCGGAGCGGTGCTCACCCAAAATACCAACTGGTCCAACGTGGAAAAAGCTATAAAAAACCTCAAAAACGCCCAGGCACTCACCCCCGAAAGAATCAACAACCTCACGCACGAGGAACTCGCCCAACTTATTCGCCCGGCCGGTTATTTCAATATCAAGGCAAAACGCCTCAAAAACTTCATCCGCTGGTTTTGCAGCGACTACAATGCTTCAATTGAAAGCCTGCGGGAATTGTCGGTGGACCGACTGAGAGAGGAACTTTTATCGATCAACGGTATCGGTCGTGAGACCGCCGATTCGATTATTCTTTACGCCCTGGAAAAACTCACCTTTGTCGTCGATACCTATACCTATCGTATCTTGCTGCGACACGGCTGTATCGATCCCGACAGCGATTACGAACGAACAAAGGAATACTGCCAAGCTAATCTGCCTGACGATATCGCTCTTTACAATGAACTGCACGCTCTGATCGTCCGAACGGGCAAAATCCACTGCAAACCACGCCCTGCGTGTCTAGAATGCCCCTTGGCACGGTTTAGCCATGATGTTGAGGCGTGACAGTTGGGCGTATTTTGTTGTTTTATTGCTGGCTGCGGCGGTATATCATGTAAAAGATGATGACTCCGAGCAATCCGAGATACATCATTATGTTGTACCACGCCAAGCCGAATCCCAGTATATCTGCCATAACAATCCTCGCTGTTTTTGATAGCTGTAAGCGGGCTTTCAAGCCCTGCAGATTGTTTTATCTCTCTGCTGATAATGGACTTGTAATGCTTTATCCGGTCGCTGTCAATTCAAAAATCAAAAAAACATGAGCTTTGCCCAGCCATTTTGGGCAACCGGATGTGAATTATCAGATTGATTTTTAGTTGGTGTGTTGCCGGAAGTAGAGTGTGTGGGATTGTTGTAAGTGCTTATTTTTGGTTCGGCGGAAATGAACGTAACTCCTTATTTTTCGTTATTGGAAATTGATGTAAGTGCTTATTTTGTGTTGGTGGAATTGCTGTAAGTGCTTATTTTTGCGTAACGATTATAACGATTAGGTAAGATAGGTAAGAAAAAAGTGCGAAATTCGGCGAGATTTGGATGAATTCTGATGAAAAGTGATGTGGTTTGGACTATGTTTGCGCTATGTTTGTATGTAGTTTGTAGTATGTTTGTGGTATGTTTGTGGTATGTTTGCACCCACTTCTTAACAGAAGTGGGTGAGTAAATGAGTAGATGAGTAGATGAGGGGAAGGAAAAGGGCGGACCATTTGGGGGGAGGGGTAGAAGTCAGAGGTCAGAAAGTTGGGGGGGAGGAAGATGAAAAAAAATAGGTGATTGGTTGGATTGGGGGGTAATTTGCTTGACGAAGGTGGGTGGGGTTTTGTATTATGGTAGTATCCGCGTGGGGTGAGATTGATTCCCCGCAAAGGACGAGTGTATGATTAAGCGATTTATGCGAAACATAGTTTGGGAGGATGGTCTGATGGGGCGAGGAAGATCGAGATCGATAGCGTGGTTGGTGGTGTTGGTTTTGACGGTGGGGATGGCGACGAGTTCGGCGTTAGCTGAGACTATCTATGTTAAGGAGGGCGGCACAGGGGGCGGTACGAGCTGGGCTGATGCGTACGGGGATCTTCAGGATGCGCTGGGCGATGCTAGTAGCGGGGATGAGATATGGGTGGCGGCGGGGACATATAAACCCACTTATGATTACGGATTGGGGATAGGCGACCGCGGCAAGCACTTCCGTATGATAAACGGCGTGGCGATCTACGGCGGATTTGCCGGGTCTGAAACTGCTCTGGATCAACGGGATGCGGGAAATAACGTAACGATTCTTAGCGGGGACATCGGTATTCTGGGCAATAATTCTGACAACTGCTACCATGTTTTTTATCATCCGGATGGTACAAACCTGGATGCAACCGCTGTACTTGATGGTTTTACTATCACTGGCGGCAATGCTGACGGGGAATATCCCCACTACCTCGGCGGCGGGATGTGTAACAGGGACAACAGCAGTCCGACATTAACTGGCTGCACCTTTAGCGGCAACTCGGCTTATGGCTACGGCGGCGGGATGTATAACAGGGACAACAGCAACCCGACAGTAACAAACTGCACCTTTATCGGTAACTCGGCTGACGTATGCGGCGGCGGGATGTTTAACGGAGGCAGCCCGACAGTGACTGGCTGTACCTTCACCGGCAACTCGGCTGACGGCGGCGGCGGGATGTTTAACGCCTGGGACGGCAGCCCGATAGTGACCAACTGCATCCTCTGGGGCAATACCGCAGCTTCCTGGGGCAATGAGATTCGTAATGACACCGATACCACTATCCCGGTAATCAGTTACTGCGATATTGCCGGATGTCTTCCCGGCGGATACTGGGATACTTACCTGGGCACCAATGGTGGTGGTAATATCGACGTGGATCCCTTGTTTGTCGATGCGGCAGGCGGTGATGTTCATCTCCAGGGAACTTCCGCCTGCATAAACGCAGGGGACAACAGCGCCCCATCGCTTGGTGCAACCGATTTCGAGGGTGATGGGCGAATTATTTATGGCATAGTGGATATGGGCGTCGATGAGGTTGCCGGTGATGTGCTATTTTCGTTGAATGTTACAATCAAACCGTTCGCAAGAGCATGTGCAGTGACGCTTGACCCGGCAGGGGGAGTATATCCTCTGGGAACAGAGGTTACCATTACCGTTGACGGGGAAGAAGGCTATATATTTGATAACTGGAGCGGTGATGTTACCGGCAATGACAACCCGGCCACGATCACCATGAATTTACATGAGTATGTCACCGCCCACTTTATCATTAACAGCGAGGTTGTCTATGTGGACGACGATGCAACCGGCTCCAATAACGGCACATCATGGGATGATGCCTTTACTGATCTGGAGGACGCCCTGGACGCCGCGTCAGGTAGCGGCAAAGATATCTGGGTGGCGGCGGGGACATATTATCCCACCTCTGATTACGGATTGGGGATAGGCGATCGAGGTAAGCATTTCCGTATGACAAACGGCGTGGGGATCTACGGCGGATTTGCCGGGACTGAAACGGCACTGGATCAACGCGATGCGGGAAACAATGAAACGATTTTTTCCGGCGATATCGGTGTGCCGGGCGATAAGAGCGACAACTGCTATCATGTTCTTTGTCATCCAGAGGGCACTAACGTGGATGCGACCGCCGTACTCGACGGCTTTACGATTACCGGCGGCAATGCCGACGGTTCTGGAGAGCACCGCCGCGGTGGCGGGATGTATAACGATTACTACAGCAACCCGACAATAAGTAACTGCACATTCACCGGCAACTCGGCTGGCGGCAACGGCGGCGGTATGTGTAACTCGGACTTCAGTAGTCCGACAGTAACGGGATGCACCTTCGCCGACAACTCGGCCGGCGACGGCGGCGGATTTCCCAACGGCGGCGGGATGTATAACAACTGGTACAGTCACCCAACACTAACCGATTGCACGTTCACCGACAACTCGGCTGGCTCCGGCGGCGGGATGCATAACTACTTCAGCAGCCCGACAGTGACTAATTGTACATTCAGCGGCAACTCGGCTATATACAACGACGGCGGCGGGATAGCTAACGAACGCAGCAGTCCGACAGTAATGAACTGCACATTCACCGGCAACTCGGCTAGATACAACGACGGCGGCGGGATAGCTAACGAACGCAGCAGTCCGACAGTAATGAACTGCACATTCACCGGCAACTCGGCTAGATACGACGACGGTGGCGGGATAGCTAACGAACGCAGCAGTCCGACAGTAATGAACTGCACATTCACCGGCAACTCGGCTGACGACGGCGGCGGGATGTATAATGAGGACGACAGCAGGCCTATAGTGACTAATTGTAGCTTCACCGGGAACTCGGCCGGCGAGGACGGTGGCGGGATGTATAATGAGGACAACAGCGATCCTACGGTGTTCAACTGCATCCTCTGGGGCAATACCGCATCTTTCGGGGGCAATGAGATTTATAATACTTCCACTTCCAGTACCCCGGTAATCAGTCATTGCGATATTGCCGGCTGTCTTGACGGTGGATCATGGGATACTTCCCTGGGCACCGACGACGGCGGTAATATCGATGGGGATCCGCTGTTTGTGAATGCTGATGGCCTCGATAATATTGTCGGTACCCAAGACGATAATGTGCGGCTGTTGTATGGTTCACTCTGTGTTAACGCAGGCACGAATAGCAACAATCCCCCGTTGCCGCCTACCGATCTGGACGGTAATCCTCGTATTACAGATGGGATCGTTGACATGGGGGCGTACGAAGGTCCAAACCAGGGTTTTGGGCTGAGTACCGAATCGGTCACTATTGACGAGGGGCAAACAACAACATTTACGGTGGCATTAGTAATGGACCCACAGGGAGAAGTTGAGATAATGGTAGCACCGCAATCGGGTGATCCCGATATTACGGTTATCTCCGGTGGACTATTGATTTTCGACTCATCTAATTATTTGGTCCCCCAGACCGTCACGCTCGGGGCGGTAGAAGATAGTGATCGCCTTAACGGTGAAGCTATAATATGGATAAGCGCTCCTGTATGCTATACTGGCAAGGTGATCGCCGGTGAATGGGACAACGATGTTCCAACGATTATATATGTTAATGATGATGCTCTGGGAGGAAATAACGGTTTGAGTTGGGAAGATGCATTTACCGATTTGCAGGAAGCGATCAGTATTACAGTGGTGCAGCCTCAGATAGAGGAGATCCGCGTAGCTCAGGGAATATACACCCCGTCAGGACCTTCCGGTGACCGGGAAGCAACGTTTCAACTGGTCAGCGGCGTAGCGGTCTATGGCGGTTTTCCGGATGGTGGCGATCCAGGCTGGGATGACCGTGATCCGAATCAGTATGAAACTATCCTCAGCGGTGATCTCAATGGCGATGATATAGAGGTCGCAACAGAAGATTTGCTGGACGAATCTACCCGGGCGGAAAACAGCTACTACGTAGTGACCGGTAGCGGCATGGATGCAACGGCCATACTCGACGGTTTCATCGTTACCGCTGGCAACGCCAATGGCGACTGGAGCTCGGAACAAGCTTACGGTGGTGGAATGTATAACAATTCTGGAAACCCAATAATTACTGGCTGCACATTCACCGACAACTCGGCTGGCTATAACGGCGGCGGGATGTGTAACAGGTACTCCAGCAGTCCAACAGTGACTGGCTGCACCTTCAGCGGCAACTCGGCTGGCGACAACGGCGGCGGGATGTATAACCACAACAACAGCAGCCCGACAGTGACTGGCTGCACATTCACCAGCAACTCGGCTAGCGATGACGGCGGCGGGATGTATAACTACTCCAGCAACCCGACAGTGACTGGCTGCACCTTCAGTGGCAACTCGGCTGGCGACTACGGCGGCGGGATGTATAACAGGGATTCCAGCAGCCCGACAGTAATGAACTGCACCTTCAGCGGCAACTCGGCTGGCGATGGCGGCGGGATGGCAAACAGGACCTCCAGCAGCCCGACAGTAACGGGCTGCACCTTCGCCGGCAACTCGGCTGGCTCCGGCGGCGGGATGCTCAACAACCGGAGCAGCTCCACAGCGACCAACTGCATGTTCAGTGGCAATACGGCTGACTCCAACGGCGGTGGGATGTCTAACTACCGCGGCAGCCCGACAGTGACCGGCTGTACCTTCAGCGGCAATTCGGCTGGCGACGGTGGCGGGATGTTTAACGCCTTCAACGGCTCGATAGTGAGCAACTGCACCTTCAGCGGCAACTCGGCTGGCTTCCGCGGCGGCGGGATGTATATCAATGGAAACTGCGTGCTGATGGTGGCAAACTGCACATTTGCGGGTAATTCAGCGGTGAATGGAAATGGATTGGCTTGTGATTCATCAGGTCAGTCATATCAAAGTACTATTGAAATGATCAATTGTATTTTCTGGGATGGTGGCAGCGAAATATGGAATAACGACGGCTCGACTATCACGATTACTTATAGTGACGTGCAGGGAGGTTGGCTGGGTATGGGAAATATTGACGTCGATCCGCTGTTTGTCGATCCCGACGGTCCCGACGATATCTTAGGTACGGAAGATGATGATCTGCATCTGGCGGCGGACTCGCCGTGTATTGACGCAGGTGAGAACTCGGTGGTTACGGTTCTTACTGATCTGGACGGCAATCCACGTATCTTTGATGGTGACAGCAATGGCACGGCTATAGTTGATATGGGCGCCTACGAATTTCTCCCGGCGATAGAGCTGTCGATGAAGTTTACGCCGAAGGCGTTGAATGTTGGCAGCAATGGCAGGTGGGTTAAGGCGCATTTTGTTCTGCCGGAAGGTTATGGTTTGGATGATGTGGATACGGATAGGCCTGGGGTTATCGTAGAGCTTGGCGTCGAATCGGACCATATAGAGGCTTCGATCAATGATAAAGGTCTTGTAGAGATTGTGATGTCATTCGGCCGAGGAGCTTTTTGTGGATCGACATTGGATTATGGGCCGGCGGAAGTAACGGTTGTGGGTTTTCTTAGCAGCGGTCAATCGTATTATGGCGCAGATACTATCAAGATAATGTCACATATTGTCGAGGCTCTTAATGTTTTAGCGTCTAATTGGCTCGAAACGGACTGCGGTAAGCCGGATTGGTGTAATGGCGCCGACGTCGATCAAAATTCCGTGGTTGACCTGCTTGATTACGGTTTGTTCGATGGGTGTTGTATAGAAGTGGTTGAAGGGGACCTCTAAAAATCCGTTTTTACCGTGGATGGCTGGAATTTTTAGAGGCTCCCTTTAGTAAAATGGGCAAGGTCAGGGAGTTGGGGTTGTAACGGTGAATGTGGCGTCGGATGATTTGTCGCCGAAGTCGTCGTGTTCGTCGGTGCCGATGCTGTAGATGGTGTATCCTGGTTGCGGTGAGAGTTTTTTGTATCGCAGTGGTTTGCCGTCGAATGGGTCGATTGGGATTTTTTCGATGTAGGCGGGGACAAGCTGAGCCAAGTCGTCCGGCAGTGAGTTGTTGGCCAGGCGGTATCGTTCGAGGGCGACGGCAGTGTGGGCGGCGGCAAGCTGTGCGTCGCTTCTGGCATGCAACTCTATCGCACGGGTAAAAGATGGCATTAGTAGTGAGTGGCTGATTACCTGGTATCTCGAAGGTGAGCCGATGTTGGCTTCGGTTTTTTTTGCGGCGATCAGTCTGTCCGGCCAGGGCAATTTCATGTTGTCGAGATATTCCTGCATGTTATCGAGACAACGGATGTAGTCCATTTCCAGCAGGCCGATTACTTTGATTAATTTGACCTCAACAGATGATATATCCGAAAAGCCACTCAATATTTCTGTTTCTGTTACGGCATTATAAATCCAACAGCGTTCACCGGCAAAATCCGTTGTCGTATCTGACTCATTGAGCATTTCTATGATAGTGTTATCGATTATCGCGAGCTGGTCCTCATTGAGCGATGTTTTGCTGAAGAGATATTCCAATGTTGTGAGACTGAGAGATTGACAGCCAATTTTGACAAGGAAAGCAACTAACCCAGGTTCTTTATTGAGAGTAGCGGCTAGTGCTTTTGAAGTTATGAAAGAATCTATGGCGAGGTCGGGCTGATTGTTTTCAATGTGTGCGATTGCCTGGAGTGTTAACAATTTGGCGCCGCTTTTTATTTCGTCAAGTTGTGGCGTGAGTGCGTTAATTCCCTCGCTCCAGTCTGTGGGGTAACGGGATTGTTTTATGGTGGCGGCCTGGCGGAGGAGTTCGAGGGTTTGATTGTTTTCTTTGAGATAATTTTCGATAGAACGTTTTATGATGGGAGGCAATGGCTGGGAAGGTTCGGGTAGTTCGGCTTCACCTATGATGGGCAAAAATCTGGCGTTTTGCTTATCCCAGTCTTCTGGGAGTGATTTTTCTTTTTTGTTCTGTCCCGATTCTACATCAAAATCTTCGGGGATATCTTTCGGTTGCCATTTGGTTAAATGTGACATTGCTTCGATAACAATCTCTGCGGCGTTTTGGCCCGGCGGTGGGTATTTGTGCCATTTCTCCAGTTCATCGCATGTAGCTGGATAGCCGGTGGCACGGATGTCGTCGAGTTTGGCGGCGACACGATCTTTAAGCATGCTTTTATTGGCCCATAGGCCGAGAATGACCAGCATGACCAAGCTAAAGATTATCAGCCACCATTTGACGGTTTTGTCCATTGGTTCGCGATCTTTAGTGCTTTTCATAGTGGTATAATAAGGGATTGCGGCAGTATAAGCAAGTGGGTACAACATCGGCTTTTTCCGATGAGAACGTACAAATTTCCTACTTGGCATTTTGATTCAGAATAGGTATAAATATGGACTTATGCTTGAGTATCGTCACAATTTGATTAGTAACCGATGGGTTATTATTGCCTCTCGTCGCGGTAGTCGTCCGCATGATTTTGCCCTGGCGGGGCGCGGGGATCCGCCTGATTTCGATCCTGAATGTCCGTTTTGCCCAGGTAACGAGCAAATGACTCCGCTGGAGATATTCACCCTTCGTTCCTCGCAGGGAGGTTGCGATTCGTGCGACTGGTCCATCCGGGTTATACCCAATAAGTTTCCTTTTCTCGATCAAAACAGCAGCGTCGTTTCGCCGGACAATTGTTTTGGCGCTCACCCCGCTGTCGGCTTACACGAAGTTCTGATCGAGTCGCCGAGCCATAACGTTCATTTCGGCTGCCACGAGCGGGAGCATGCCTGCTCGATAGTTGGTATTCTCCGTGGGCGGTACAATTATCTTGCCGGTCAGGAGTCGGTCAAACATGTCAGCATTTTTTGCAACCATGGTCAGCTTTCCGGCGCTTCGCTGGGCCATCCGCATTTCCAGATCGCCGCGGCTGGGATGATGCCTGTGCGATTGATCGAACAGATTAAATACTGCCGTGATTACCTTTCCACCCGAGGTCGCAGTGTTTTCGATGTAACTATCGAAAACGAACTGGCCAGCGGTGAGCGTACCATCGCCGAGAACAAAAGTTTTCTGGCCCTGTGCCCCAGCGCTTCTATGTGCCCTTTTGAGGTTTATGTTCTGCCGCGTGTATCGCAATCGCAGTTCGGTAAAATCTCTGACGAGATGATTTGCGATCTGGTCGATATTGTGCAACCGCTTCTTAAGCAACTGGGCCAGGGCCTGAACCGGCCGGACTACAATCTTGTTTTCCATACAGCCGGGGTCGATAACACCGACGAAGCGGCCTTTCGCTGGTATCTCCAGCTCTATCCGCGTCTTACCATTTCAGGCGGTTACGAGCTGGCTACCGATATTTACGTCAATTCTATGAGCCCGGAAGCAGCCGCTGGATTTTACCGCGGCGATACCCAAGGGGTATAGTCCTATAAGGGGCAATTGGGGTCGATAATAATTTTTGGTGTGTTGTGGGCGTTTTTTGAGGTTTACCTTGTCGGGATAACCTGCACAGCCGGAACGCATCTTGTTCCGATTAATCGGATTAGATCGTAATCTGACGAAGATGTATCGACTAATCTGATTGTGGGGACAAACAACCCTGTTTTCAGTATAGTTAAAGGTGTTCGTATGTTAAGAATTCGCTTATGTCCGTCGATACGCATGGTGGCGGGAAAAGATGTTTTCGCGTAACAGGCCCTGTTGAGTGAAAATTGGGTTGAAAAGAGCCGCCAAGGTTAAGCCAAATATCGTCGAGCCATAAAAAGGATTAAGGAAAGGGAGAGGAGAGATATGAGTTGTCTTTTGGAACTGCTTGGTAAGGGACTAGAAAGGGACTTGATGGATCTGGTTCTTCCCTACTGCAATGTGCTGAGCCGGGACGAGGCTGCGCAACTGGATTCGGCAGTGGAGGATAATCCGGCACATACAGCCAATAAGCTACGTCTGGCTATTCATTATGGGTATAGCGGCGCGTCGGACCGAGCGAAAACGTTGTTCAATGAGCTTCTGAGTGAACATCCGCGTCCTTTGGAGATACATCTGGCCTGGTCCGCGATGTATGCCTCGCACGGCGAACTGGATCAAGCCATATCTCAACTGCAACAGGCTGGGCAGTTGGGACCACAAGACGGACGTGTTTTGTTCGCCCTGGGCTACTGCTGTGAGCGTAAAGGTCAAATCACCGAGGCTCTGCAATATTATCGCCAAGGCTGTTCGTCCCGTCTTTGTCTGCAGAGAATAAGGCATCGGCTGGCAGCGATATATTTGTTAAAGCGCAACTATTGCGATGCCATTGTGCAGTATCAGGCATTGCAGGAAGAATATCCTGAAGACGTTTGGAACTATTTGGTTCTCGGGCATCTGCACCTACAGGTCAAACAATACTCTCAAGCCGAGGCCAATTTCGAAAGAGCGTTGACTATCGAGCCGGATAATTTCGAGCAACACGACGATCAAGTGGAATCGCTCGTTCAGGCCGGTCAGATAAGCGAAGCTATTATGCGAATGCAGCAGATTGTCGATGATCGCGGTAATTTCCCCGATTCCTACGTACGGTTAGCCGATCTGTACAGTCAGACCGGTAACGACGAAGCGGCGATTGCCCATTATGAGCGGGCGATAGAGATTCATCCCGGCTACCTGGAGGCCATGGTCAAACTTGGTACGCAACATCTGCGAATGGGGCGTTTCAATGAGGCAGCCGGCAAATTCAACCAAGCGGTAGAAATCAATGACCGTCTCATAGGAACGTATGTCGGATTGGCCCTGGCCCAGAAGAACCTTGCCGGCGAGAATAGATTGCAGCAGGCCTTTGATACCCTCGAACTGGCTTTGGCACTCGAACCAAACACTAATCTGCTCTTTGCCGAGATGAATCGGCTGCAGGTGAAGGCTTCTCAATCCAACAATGTCGGCCAAGGTTTTTCCGACCCGTTCATACCAACTATGACCGAGGAGTCACCTGACAAAAACGATCTGTTGGACAAACAGATGGAACGATATCACCGTAAGCTGCGTGAAAATCCCACCCATGCGGATATGCACTACCGCTATGGATTGCTTTTGCGTGGCAAAGGGCAAACCGATCAGTCCATCACTCAGTTCCAGGAGGCCCTGCAGATCAATCCGTCATTTTTCAAGGCTCAGATCAAGCTCGGCCTGGCGTTATTTGAAGACGGCCGGTCCCAAGAGGCAGAAAAACAGCTTAGCAGGGCGTTTTATCTGGACCAGGAATCTATCGAATTGCATTACAAGCTGGGATTGATGTACTGCGATAAGATGCAGTTTGCGTTGTCGGTGGAGCAATGTGAAATCAGTCTGAAAAGCGATTGTCAAAACGCCGACGTTCCGGCTAATCTGTCTTTGGCTCTGCAGAATATGGGCCTTATCGATCGCGCCATGGCGTCCTGGCAGGCGGTGTGCGAGCTTGAGCCGCAAAGTTCTTTGGCTTTTCAGGCTCAGCGTGGCATAACAACCTTAAAACATCATACGCTATGAGCACAAAAGCACTGAAATGTCCGATTTTTGTACTCGAAATACCGATAATTCCGAAGGTTGAGAAGCGGGAAGACTCGAAAAGTTGATAGCTGAAAAACCAGTACGAAAAGTTAAAGAACTTTTTTTCCCAAATATCGTAGAGGTAACTATGGCTCACCGTGTAAGTGTTATACTTTGGTTGTTGTTTTTGGCACTACCAGTTGATAGTTCTCCGGGTCAGGGATCTTCCTCCTCGAGTGATTCTCAATGTTTGTTTGCCATGGCGCGGGATTTATGGTCGCCGGTGGAGCTTCAGTCAATAAACTACGCTGATATGCAACTCGACCCAGCCGAGTCCGACCGGCGATTACGCGAGGCGTGCCTTTTGCTCCAGGCGGCGGTTCAAATAGATCCTTCCAATGCCCAGGCCTGGTGTGATCTGATGACTCTTCTTAGTTCCCCGGTCATCGACGACCCCGGCCGAGCTACGGACGCATTAGTTCAATACAGTGAGCTCAAGCCAAATGATAACGCCCCCATCGATAGCTGGATCAGTTATCAACTCGATAGCTTCAACGAACGCAAAGAACGAGAGTACTTTCTTAACAAGAACTTACCTATGCTCCAGAAGTATCCATACATTCAAAGTAAAGCTATGACTCAACTTGCGATTTTGGCATTTGAAAAAGGCGCGATCGATGAAGCTCGGAATTTGTTTGGCCGGGCTCTCAGTGTTTCCGGTTACAATTTCGACGCTTTGGCGCGTATGTTGAATCTGCCGCCGGCGCCATCGGCGTTCCCGGAAGGGACACCACCGGAAAAGATAGAAGCCAGAGAGCAATATGCGGCAGAGAACAGAAAGATTTTGGCTGTTATTCTCCGGCGAATACAGTTACGCGCTAATCCTTATGATTTGCAGGCAGCGCTGAATTTAATTGATATTCTGGAAGGTTACGGCTGTGGCAAACTGGCGCAGAAATACTATGAACACGCTTATAAATTGTTGGGATTGCGGCCTGGTCCGCCTGGGGTGAAAGAAGAACTGCAACTGAAACAACTGGTCGGATCGTATAACCTCAAACAATATCAGTTGTGTGTCCGACTGGCTGAGGATTACCTGCTGAGCCGTCCGGATGATCTGCTGGTCAACGGGGTGCTGGCGTTGGCCATGAAGAAGCTTGAAAAACACAAGGAAGCCTCCTACGTTCTGAATCAGGCAATCAAAAAAGCCGTTGATAAGCTGGGCCAGGCTCAACAAAGCGCCCCGGCATTACGTGCGGAACTGGCCTGGTTTTTTTGTTTTATCAATCCGGATTCTGCCGGCGCCCTTGAATACGCCCAAAGCGCTTATCGTGATGCCGATCAGGATAAGCGTGTTCGTAACATTTTGGCCTATGCGTACGTCATGAACAACCAGTGGGATCAGGGTGAGGCGTTGCTGACAAACAGCGATCCCAATGACCCTATCGCGGCGATGGCGGCAGTGGAAATACTTTTGTCTCGCAACGAACAAGCCGCGGCCCTGGAAAGACTAAAAGCTGTCGATGTCAACCGAGCAGGAATCCTGACAGAAAAGATCGAACAAAAACTGCAGGAACTCGCACCGCAACCGCAACCGCCTCCGGAAGAAACCACACCGGCCATTCCCGGCCAGAATAACGTTGCGATTGCCCCGCCGCCAGCCGTGGAAGACAGGATGGAATCATCACTAAACAAGGAGTTTGACGATAAAGAACTTTCTCTTGCGGAGTCGCCCGAGAAATATATTCACTGTCAAATGAAACTGGAAACCGACTCATTCAACTATGACGACCCCATTATTGGTCAGATATATCTGACCAACATAAGCGATACCATCTTGTTCGTCGGCCCAGGCAGTTTTCTGGACCCCCATATTCTGATTACGGCCGAGGTTGAGGCTTCGGGGATGCAGGATACCGGCAAAGAGATGCCGCTGGCACATCGACATCTTGTTCAGAACCAGATTTTGTCGCCGAGCCAATCCAACGGTGTCGTCGAACACCTTAACATAGGAAGCCTTCGTGAAATTCTGCAAAAGCACCCGCAACAAACGTATCAAGTAACGGTCCATCTTTATCTGGACCCTGTTATTGATTCAGCCGGCAGGATTACCGGCAGGATACCCCAGATTCAACCGGAACCGGTTACTTTCGTTCGCAAAAGTTTTGTACCAAGTCCGGATCGATTGTCGGTTCAGCAACAATTTTTGAGGACCGGTTCGACTAATAATCGGATTCAGTCCGCCAGACTGATGAGCGGTCTGCTGCATGAAGCGGAATTGTCACAGAAAAACCTGTTGGACTATCTCCCCAAGAAAATCGACAGCTATTCGATTCGTGAATTGATCGCAGATAACCTTAATAACAGTGACTTCCGTGTGCGTGCATGGAGCGCCTACAGTTTTCGCGGTCTGAGCCTTTCGGCAGGGAGTACCGCTGCGCAACGCCTGGGAGAACTGCTGAGCGACCCGGAATGGTTTGTCCGTTTCATGGCGGTTTACTCACTCGAACCCATAGCCGACCTGACGGAATACCTCAACTGGGTGTCAACTATCGACGAAAACGAGCTTGTCAATCGCCAGGCAAAATTACAATTGCAACAGCCTTGGGAGGTCATTGAGATGCCTTTAGACATTCCTGAAGAAGTCCCGACCACGACAGACAAGAGCAGCGATAATTTGTGGATGGAGATTTATTAACCCCGTGGCGTCGGCCATAACAGCAAAAACCTATAATCCCAATTTTGGTTATAGTATTGTGAGCGACGGCCTGCCATAGCCGGTTGAATCAGGTTTCGGATGAACGTGAATCAGCTTTGAGATAGTTGAATTTGATATCGACGTCCCACGAGTCTTTCTTTTTATTGCTGGAAGGTTTGATTGTCACCGAATCGCATCTGACAGAGGGATCGTTTTGCTCCATCGAATCGACAAACATGGCAATCTGCAATAGTCTTATGTCTTTGAAGCTGTTAGTCTCGGTGTAGATCGACGAACCGTCCTTTTGAGATCTTCCCTCTGATGTTTCTCCACGCGTCCATTTCGATTCTATGATCAGGGCGTCTTTGACACACCGTCGAACGGAGGCAATGCGTTTCAAATTTCTCGGCAACGAATCGGCCAAGAGAGCGTCGCTGCCGATTTGTTTTGAGATTGATTCGATTTTGAGGGCCTTGTCCCAGACCTGCTGTGTCTGGTCCACCTGATCAATGGCAGCTCGGCGCTGGTCGAGCATTTTCACTGTAATTCCAATGGCCCAGATCGCCAAAACAGCCGGAACGGCGGTTATCCAAAACTGTTTTTTTTTCAGCCAGTCAACGTTAGAAGCCATGTTTGATTTTTCCTTTCGATCGCGTAGCGCAGGAAGTGGAACAATTTTCTTTTTTCGCTCAACGTTTTTTCTTCAGGTCTTTTTGTTTTACCTGTAACGGCATTTTGAAGTTACGCCGATTACTGGTCTGGCCCTGTGAACTGTCGCTAATCTCTCTGAAATCCGAACGGTTAATTTCCATCGGAGAATCCTGACGGTCAAAAACGCCGAACAACTTTTCCAGGTCACCCATATTTGGCACCGAACCGTCAAAACTGGCGGAATCGGGAGAGGCCGAAAGGTACTTGATTTCAAGATCGAAGTCTTCCGGTAATATGCTCAGGCCCTGAAAGACCAGCATCAGCGTATTACTGGCGGAATCGGAGGGTGTTCTGACAGTTTTGCCGCGGTATTTTTGTCTTACCTCGTCCAGTCGGCGACTGATGTCTTTAGGGATGTTATTGGTTATTCGTGGCGGTTTTTGCTTCGTCCCGGCGAAAGCCAGTTCCCATGCGGTAGCGACCTCTTTTCCGGCACGTTCCTCAATGTTCTTATACCTGTCGAGATAGACGTACATAAGGGAAATCCAGACCATCAGAAAGAATGATACAGCAACACCCAGGCCGTAAAAAGCCCTGCGTTTGGCCATTGTCAAGGTATGTGGCGTAAGCCTGTCCGCACGGAAGTCGGTGTTGGTACATTGTTTCAGCCAGCCCATCGCAACGCCAGAGGCACAGGCGCAGGCCATATCAGGTTCCGAGACAGCCTGTGTCTGAAGACCGAGCCGACTTGCAAGCTCGTTGATGCGATCCGGATTCAAACCGTTACTGTGGTAGAGCAAATGCCTGGGTTGCTGATCTTGCGGCAAAGAAGCCAGGCTGCGCGGCAGTTCGTTCATGAGTAGTTTGTGCGCCTGCTCGCCGGTCGAACACGTCAGACTGCGAGCCAAAATCGGCTGACTCTGCTGGTCCAAAGCCAAAATATATAAAATGTCAACCGCCCAGCCCACGGCAATCAGTGATTCCTGGTTGGGCAATTTCGATTGATTCTGTTCGTTCACCAGCCAGTGCGTCCAGGAAACGAGATCAGGTTCTGCCACCAGAGCGTCCAGATCGGCCTGTTCGAATTCGCCGAGCAGTTTCTCAAGCTGGTCGCGATTGGTTGTATGCACCAACAAATCCAAACCGGACGAAGCACAAGGCTTTTGCTGATAACATATCGCGATTGAATCGGCATTGGTGGCGAAATCTTCCTCAATATCATAACGCAAAGTCTGATTGAGCTGCTGGATATCGGAAAATTCGCTATGATGTGACAGGCTCTGATAAAGATGGCCTCCCAGCGATAGCGCGACCGGAGGTTTTTTTTTGCTATGACAAGCGAGGCTTTGCCCTGTCCGACCAATCAGTGACAGGTTTTGACCGTCCGACGGCTCGTCATCCAAAGTCACCTTCAGTGGGTCATTGGAGTAATACTGATCAGCCTGCTGTTCGATCATTACTGTGGTAATCCGGGTATTGGTGTAATGTATGCCTAGACAACTTTTGTTGGCCAATGGTCAGTCTCCCTGGAAAAAAGCATAATTGACAAATGCGCCTTTATAGGTTCTGTAAGTACCGGTCAAAATATTGTAATTGGCCCGGCCCAATCGAGCGTTTATGTGAATAGAAAATGTGTCACTGGTAGGTATAGCCAATACCTGGACAGCCCGTGAAATATCCCTGTCAATTTCATCGGAGATATCGTACAGATTCAACCTTCTGTCGATAGGATTTTGCTGGCGGTGCTCCACAATAGCCTGAATCGCGGTCTGCGTTATTCCTAACGGCAGGAAGGCGGCTTCCATAACCTCAGGCGGGGCCGTGTTAACATTGATCTTTGTATGTCCCCAATACCCCAGGTAGTCGGTAAAGTTTTCGGGGCGCATGGTCAAATCGGTTTCAGGGAACTCACTTTTCGTGTTGGCGGTTTCATTGTGCCATTGCTGGACGAAAGCGCCCATAGCCTGGTAATGCTGTTTTTGAAGGTCTTCACTGCTGACAGGAGGTGTGGATTTTGGAGGACTGTTTTTTATTCGGGCACGTCGTGGTCGCCATAACATACGGACTTCGCCATTTTTATTTTTGGGGGACCGCTGTTTGGCAAGGTAAATCATCGGTTCCAGGACTTCGACTCGCTTGTCGATATCCATCGCCAAATTTATAGCGTTGTCCGTCTCATCGGGTTCCGCATCGAGCAGTTCGCCAAGCCGCCCGATCGAGTCCTCTACAGGCGCTATTTCTTTCTCAAAAGGCGAGTGTAAAAGCCAATAAAGTGGATATTTAGCGTTTTCATCATGAATTTCTATATCAACGACGGCCGTCCCGATCTGAACGGTTTTCTGAACGAGTATGAACGGCGCCAGTGTTGCAATGTTCCCCATTTCGTTTGGTTCGTCGAGATCATTCGGATCGGCAGCATCGTTAGGATCGGTCAGATCGTCGAGATTCTCCAAATCGTCGGGTTCGGCAAGATTTGGATCATCGGGGTCCTGTGGCGTTGGGACTTTGGCCGTGCGCGGGGTTTTGCTCTCGAGCATATCCCGTGTCAATTGGGAAGCAATTATCAAGGCGGATTCCGCAGCGTATTGACACTGAAGGTGATCGGCACGGTAGTTACTGGCTCTGACATGTATGGCCGTGTCGGCCTGGAACTCCACAATCAGACCGGCCAGCAGCACCAGTATCATAAGCGTCAGCAGCAGTGCAAAGCCGTTTTTTTTCGATTGTTTGTAATTGATTTTCATAGTTATTTCGGCAATTCGAATCTCTTCAGGCAAAAAGTGCGGTTGACGGTCAATAGCTGTTGTGGGTCGAGTCGGTCCGATCGAAACAATTGAGCCTGCACCTCAATGAGCGAAGGACTAGTATTGGGGTCGCCGTAAATGCCGCCATCGGCGTCGAGCAATTCCACCTGAAACGAGTACAGTTTTTCACACAGAGGGACATACATAGCGTTATCGGTGTCACCGGGTTTGATTTCCCGGCGGAAAAGGACCAGATCCTCCTGTTCATAACGTGGTACGGCTACCCAGTCGATCTGTGCAATCGGTTTGTCCTGCTCGCCGTTGCCGCCCGAACTGATGGTAAGTTGAGATGTCTCAAGTTGACCGTAAGAACTGTGTTCGACGTTGAATTTGCTGTCGGCCTGGGCGCTGGCGATGATATCGGATAAGAGTTTGTCCATACTGTATTGTATAGAAGCCTGCTGAGCCAGTCTGTGGCTGATCATATTGTGCTGGTCACCGATATGAGAGAGTATCTCCAGTACGGCAGCGCACACCATCGCCGCAATAATCAAAGTTACTATCAACTCTAAAACTGAGAAACCCGAACGTTTCATGTTTGTTTTCTGTTTTCCCATCCAGGCACTACTATTTGTAAAAGTTTCGTTATAGCAGTCCACCTTTCTCCTCCTACTCCACATTTCCCCCTTCATTTTCTTCGTCAATGTCAAGTTCGCCAATTTCTTCAAGTGCGTCCGGCGGCAACTGACCGCTTTCTATCAGGCATTGAAGGGCTTCCTGGATAGTCGGCTCGCGACCTAGTTTTTCTTGTAGTTCAAGATACCATGGTGGCAACTCCGGCGCGATCGGAACCGCGATCGGCTGACCCGGTATCGGCTTTAGTGTAGCGAAATAACGAATCAGCTCGACTGTAGGACGCTCACCAGCCTCTGCTTCGGCCTGGTTTACCTTTACGGTTGCCTGGATAAAGGTTTTGGCGAAATCTTTCGGGCTGGGTGAGTCGGAGTCAACCATTATCCGTTTCAGGTCCAACTGCCAGGTAAAAAGAGGATCTATTTCGTCTCGGATTGGCAGGCCGATTACATTTGGCTCCTGTGCGTGTGCCAGAAGCACCTCCATGTGCCTTTGTGCCACCGCCATAGCGCGTTCACGCATTATCTGCTTGCCGACAGAATCGACGGTACGCTGATATATCACCATCACACCGGCAAGCAGAACAGCTAATATCGCTAAGCTGGCGATAACCTCTATTAAGGTAAATCCGGTTTTTTTTTCAGATGTACGGAGCATTATTGGTTCTCACAGTTAAATGGGGGAGGTCATAGAGACCTCCATCTGCGGCTCGATCAGTTCCAATGGACGATTGCTCACAACTACGCGTGTGGTCAGGCGGCCACAGTTCAAAAAACGATAATGCTCATTTGGGATGTCGATCAGGTCGAAGGTGACGGATTTTTCCCATCCCTGAGGCGTTGCTCGCAAGATCAGGTCGCCGGAATACTGATGCGAACCGTCTTCATGCCCGACCTGTTCGATATAGCAACGATCCAGTCCCCGTTGTTCGATGAGAGGTTCAATTTCTTCATCGTAGCCTTCCTCGCTGTGCTCATAGACGGTGTAGTAGCCGGGTGTCACCTCGATGACAACGTCCAGATGACAACCGCGCAAAACGGCTATCTCAGCCGTCATACGCAGAGTCCTCGCAAACCTGTTTACGTCTTCGTCCAGGCGGTTCTGAGTTATCCTGTTGGACATGTCCGGCGCTACAATACCAAGCAACAAGGCTATTATAAAGAATGCCACCACAACCTCGATCATGGTAAAGCCGTGATTTCTGATACGAACTTCGCCTCTTACGTGGTCGTCAATGTTATTGTTGCTGCGAAACATCTGATCACTTCTAATAAGAAGACCATGGATTGCCATTTCATTATGGTTAAGTGTGTTGTTGCTTATACGCAAGGTCAGGTCAGAATATTTAAAATTCTTCGGCCTCTTCATAGCCATAGATATCAGCGTTTTCGCCTTCGCCATCCGGTTTACCGTCGGCGCCGAAGCTGCAAATTTCGTATGGCCGCTGCGGATCGCCGGTATAGTCATAGAAATAGTCATAACCCCAGGGGTCCGTCGGGAGCTTGCCGTCTTTGAGATATCCTGCCGTATCCCAACCGAATACATCCGGTGGCTCTTCCACCAGCGCCAGCAACCCCATTGAATTATCCGGATATTGACTGGTATCCATTTTGTAATTTTGTATGGCATCTTCAAATATTTTGATCTGAGTTCTGACGGTGGCTATCTTTGCTTTGTGAATACGTGAAATCACCTGCAGACTGACCACTCCGGCCATGATACCTAAAATCGCTATTACAACCATCAACTCGACCAGGGTAAAACCTATGTGACGATGCGAAAAAAATGATTTGGCTTTAGGTTGCTTCATCGAAATTCTCCTTCTACCAAAAAACACTGTGATTATTTGTAATTGTTTTCTATTCATTGTTTTCTTTTTTTTATTACATCTTAATGTCGGAAACCTGGAAAATAGGCAGCATTACCGCCATAACGATAAACCCGACGATACCGGCCATAATGACGATAATAACCGGCTCTATAATCGAACTGATTCTTTGAACACTCGCGTCGGTGCTTTCTTCGATGCTGTCTGATATGGAAAGGAGCATGTCTTCCAGTTCACCGGTTTTCTCTCCGACGGCGATCATGTGAGCGACCGCAGGTCCCACAACTTTGCTGGCTCGCAGCGGCGTGGCGACATCGGCCCCGGCAATAATGCGTTCCCTCGCCTGACGAACCGCATTAGCCATCACGGCGTTTCCCGTCACTTGCGAGACAATCTGCAGGCTGTCGGCCATGGGCAGCCCGCTGCGAATAAGGGCAGCCAGCGTGGAACTAAAACGTGCCACAATGCTTTGGCGAACCAACTCACCGGTTATCGGGATTTTTAATATAAAACGGTCGAATGCCATCCGACCATTTGTCGTGGCCAACACCCTCTTGAAGGCCCACCAGCTTATCGCCAGCGTCAGCAGAATCAGCCACCAGTTATTAATCATAAAATCACTGGCGCCCATCAGGATTTTTGTGGCCATGGGCAGTTGCCTGCCTGTGCTGGTAATAATTCTGGTTATTCGCGGTACCACAAAGGTCATCAAAACCGTGGTGACTATAATACAAACGACCACCAGGATAATCGGGTAAGTCAGCGCGGCTTTGATCTTCGCTTCCAGACGTTGTTTCTTGCTCATATAATCGGCCAAAAGACTGAGTGATCGACCAAGGTTCCCTGTGGCTTCACCCACCCGAATCATAGCGGCATAAATCGCATCGAACCAACCGGGATACTCTTTCAGGCCGTTAGCCAAAGATTCACCAGCTATAACCTGATCTCGAATGTTCTGCAGTACCTGAGTGAGTCTACGGTCGCTAGCCTGAGAGATAAGCACTTCCAGCGACTCGGTGAGTTTGACGTCGGCCCTGACCATGGTACCCAACTGGCGAGTAAACTCCAGCACCTGCCGGCGCCGACGTGAGGAGAACAGGCGAGTAAACTCCATACGCCCCGAATGAGCCGCTTCGCTGACGGGGCTTAGTTTACTGGCGTGCAGTTGACGATTGCGCAATAAGTGTCTGGCCGCGGCGGCCGATTCGGCGGCGATATTTCCCCGGGTCTGATGGCCGGTTTTATCCAAAGCTATGTATTCAAAAGTCGGCATAATAATCGATCAGTTTGTGTTAGCAGCAAAAGTTGTTTCAAAAGTCCATAATAAGTCAACCAATACCCGGCGGCCCGTCTCACCTGGTATATACTTAAAAATCATCGGAGTGTGCAACCCGTATTACTTCTTCGAGTGAGGTAATACCTTTTTCCGCCTTTTGGAGGCCGTCCATTCTTAACGTTGTCATATTTGCTTCGACAGCCGTTTTTTTGATAATACCCGCTGTGCCCTGCTTATAAATGCACTGGCGGATATCATCGTCAACAACCATCAATTCATAAATTCCTGTGCGGCCCAGATACCCGGTATTGAAACATTTCTCGCATCCCGTTCCACGATAGACTCTTTTAAAAGTGGCGAAATCAAGGCCGAGCTCACGTATCTGGTCCGAATCGGTAGTGATACATTGTTTGCAGTTGGGGCATACCTTGCGAACGAGCCGCTGTGCCAAAACGCCGGATATGGACGAAGCCACAAGATAAGGCTCGATCCCCAAATCCAACATACGGGTTATGGCTCCGGCAGCATCGTTGGTGTGCAAGGTGCTGAAAACCAGATGACCGGTAAGAGATGACTGTATAACCATACGCGCTGTTTCATGGTCCCTGACCTCGCCCACCATGATCACATCAGGATCCTGCCGCAGGATATGACGCAAAGCGGTGACAAAGGTCATGCCCTTTTTACTGGCAACCTGTATCTGGCTGATACCGTCCAGTTGATACTCAATGGGGTCTTCTACAGTCATGATGTTTTTTTCGGTGGCGTCGATACGCCTGAGAAAGCTGTACAGGGTGGTGGTTTTGCCGCTGCCGGTTGGTCCGGTGACAAAGAAGACACCGTGCGGTTGTTCCAGCAGGCGGTCAATTCGCTTGAAATCTCGCTCGCCGAGTCCCAGGTTTTCCAGGCTGTAGATACCTGTGCTTTTGTCGAGCAGTCTCAGAACGGTCCGTTCGCCAAAGGCTGTCGGAACGGTACTGACCCGCAGATCAACTTCTCGCGGCCCGATTTTTACACTACAACGGCCGTCCTGAGGCATACGCCGTTCCGCTATGTCCATACCGGACATAACTTTGATACGCGAAACAACAACGGACAGGATACGCGGGTCCAGGTTGAGCATATCGTAGAGCACTCCGTCAATACGATAGCGAATGAGTATTTTTTGCTCCAGCGGATGAACATGTACGTCCGAAGCGCGTAACTGCAGAGCGCGAAACAAAATATCGTTCACCAGCCGAATCACCGGCGGTCGATTGACTACATCCAGCAGATCTTCTGATGATGCGACCTCACTGAGTATCCCTTCTATGTTACCCGAGCTGGAATCTACTTCATCGGCAATATCGCCTAGGACGGTAACCCGTTGTTCGTAAGCGGAGTTGATGGCCGTATTGATGATGGCACGAGTGGCAAATGCCGGTTTCAATGGAACGTTGACCATCTTGGCAATGTTGTCGAGTGCATAAAGAGCAAACGGCCTGCTGGTAGCGATCGTCATGGCAGAATCGTTCATGCCAGTCGCCACCAGACCGTGGTGCTGGGCGTAATTGGCCGGTACCGCAGCCACGAATTCAGCGGGCACCTCGCTGGGCTTTATCTGCTCAACGAAGGGAACATCCAAAAGTTCACCGAACAACTTGAGAACCTGATCCTCCGAAAAAACATCCGACTCCAGCAACGCCATATCCAGACGTTCCCCGTCTCCAGAATGCTGTTTTAGAAAAGCTTCCAGCATCCTGGCATCAATAATCTTGGTCTTGCGGGCTATTTCAAGTAATTTTTCTTTCATAATGTAATCATTATAGTCGTATCAATTCACGATGTTAATATCGTTTTGCCAATAATTTTCCATCCTCCACAAGCCATGCCCTGTTCATATACACTTTCTTACAGTTCTTCTGCTCGATAATCTTTATCATCCAGAGCACGGCTGCGCGGGCCTGAAGGTTCATTGGGCAAACCGGGAATAAACGACTGCTTTTCATAATTAAGCTCAAATTTGTCCAGTTTTATGGTGCTTTCTTCCGTGATATTTTCCAGGTCCTCGAAGTTCACATCTTTTACAATATTGGCCTTTACGAAAACATAAAGAACACCGCTTTCCTGCGACTTGACCGTGTTTCTGAACAGTACGCCAAGCAGGGGAATATCTCCCAGGATCGGAATTTTGTTGACGGTTATCGCATCTGTAGTTCGCGTCAGACCGCCCAGTATAATAACCTTTCCATCGGGAATCGTAGCATTTGTTGTTACATTGTTGGTCGATTTCGGAGGCGGAACATTTCCGCTACCCTCACCTTCGAAGTTGTCAACCGCCAGCGTTATCTCCAGGCTCAGAAAGTCTCTACCTTCTCTGCCTTCGCTGACGCTGGGTTTAATTTTCAACTCTGTGCCTGCATCCACATAACCGGCAAACTCAACCACCGGAATGCCGGAAATACCGGTTACCGTAAATTTGGTGGTGGGTTTTTGCCGTTTGCTGTTAATAACAGCTTCCTGCTCACTGTTGATCAGCACCCGCGGTTTGGAAATCACCCGGCTATTAGTCTGGGTCTGCAACGCTTCCAAGGTGGCGTAGATGAAATCATCATCAAAGAAGGCTACCGTGCCGCCGGTACCGCCGGCAAACATTTTCTCTCCCGCTGCTTTACTAATGCTACTGAGACCAAACGGTGAAACACCCCCTATTCCCCGCGTATCACCCTGGGTTCCACCCACGCTATACGCATTCTGCGCGGAAATCCCCAGCTTAAGCGCATCGTCCGTACTGATCTGTACCAGAATGGCCTCGACAAGAACCTGGGGCATGCGCCTGTCTAGTTCCTTGATGATCCTCTCGATCTCCTGGTGCTGTTTGGTGGAGGCGCGAATGCCGACAGAACAAATGTCCTCAAGGGCCACGATCGTGGGCTTGCGCTCCAGGCCGGGAATATCAACATTTTCCTTGGCCTGGGATGTCCTGGTGTCCTCCAGAAGCGCTTCCAGCGAACTAGAGACAAACTCGGCCGTCTGATTCTCCAATTTGTAAATTCGATATGTTCCCAGTGCATCATTCGGGTCCATATCAATGTGCTCCATAATCGCCTCGATATCGCGGAGCTGATATTCCGCGGCGTAAATAAATATCCTGTTGGTCGATTCCTGAATAGCGACGCGGATTTCCGGCTCCTCCAGACCAAAGAGTATCTGCCCGTCCTCGCCAACACGTGGTTGTTCCAGCCCCGTCAGACCGGAATCCATCCGTTGCCCGTAATCTATCCGTTGTCCGTAATCCATTTGCGAACCGGGATTCCTCCAGCGGTCTGCCTGATCCCGCGGACGCATGCTATCTTTGTCTTTTTTGGTAATAGCCAGATCGTCCAGTATCTTCTGGACCTCCGCTGCTTCGACATATTGCGGCTGATAAATTTTCAGTTGCATCCGATTGTATTCGCCGGGCGGCACATCCAGTACCGGCAGCAGTTCTTTGACCTGAACAATCTGCTCTTCGGTACCGACGATAAGCAGGCGATTGGTTCTCTCATCCGGCAGCAGATACGGACCGCCAGGCTCAATACTGACCATCCCCCCCATTCCCCCGAGACGGCCCCGACTACCTGTGGACGTGCGGCTGCTTCCATACCGGTTGCTTTCATACCGGCCTTGAGGATACATTGGGTCCATTTGCATTTGGCTGCTTGACATTCGTCGGGAAGAACCACCAGACTGTTCCTGTTCGTTAAGGACCGCAATCAAATCGGCTATTTGTTGAGCTATGTCGGAAGAGAGAATATGCTTAATCTGAATCGCTTCTAATTTCAGATGGATGTCCACATCGAGCAGGCCCAACAGGCCCTTAACCTGATTGATCTGCTCGTCGTTGCCGATAACCAGCAGGCGATTGGTCCTTTGGGCGGGCAACAGATACGGACCTTTAGGCACAATAACAATAAGCTGCTCCACCCTGCTCATACTGCGGCTCGACGTCGGCTGTGATGGGGTGGGGCTCCCGGGGATGCTTGGTTGGCGGGAGGAACCCGTCGATTCTCGGGACACTCCCTGAAGTGTTTTTACTTCTTCCTGTTCCGTCAGAACCACCATCAAATCCGCCAATTGCGAAGCAATCTCCGCAACCATAACATGCTTGATCCGCAACGGTACCAAATTCAGATCGATGTCAATATCAAGCAGACTCAACAGATACAGAACCTGTTCGGTTTGCTCGTCCGTACCGATCACCAGAAGTCGATTAGTCCTGATCTCGGCCACCAGATAGGGCCCTCCCGGAGAAGTCTTGACAAATTTGCTTCGGCTTTGCTGTTGCGAACCTGAAGGTGTTGCCGGTGGTCTTGCTTCGCCCGGGTCGGGTCCGGGTCCGGGTTGTTGTCGTGGACTGGAGGAAGTACTGGTTTTAGTTTCACCGTTCTCCTGCTCAGCCAGAGCCTTGATCAATTCGCCGATCTGCTCGGTGGCCTTTTCGGCCAGTAAATATTTGAGCGTCAGGGCTGTCAGTTTAACCTCACCGCCCGGCGCCGGCACATCAAGCAAACTTAACAACTCTTTAACCTGATCGATCTGCTCGTCCGAACCCACAACCAGCAGACGACGCATTCTCTCGTCCGCTTGTATATATGGCCCTTTGCTGTCGGTTTTGCTGCTGGACGGAGCTTTGGAGTGAGAACGGGTGCTGCTTGGCTGACGCGGAGCGGGTGTTTTATCATCCGGTGGCGCCGGCGTTGTTGACTCGGCTTCGCTTTGCTCGTTCAGGGCCAAGATCAGATTGTTGATCTGTTCGGCCACCTCTGTGGCTGTAACATGTTCAATCGGCAGAGCCGCCAGTTTTATCTCCGGACCCGGCGCCGGCACATCAAGCAAACTTAACAACTCTCTAACCTGCTCGATCTGTTCGTCCGAACCCACAACCAGCAGACGATTCGTTCTCTCGTCCGCTTGTATGTATGGCCCTTTGCCGTCGTCGGGTTTGCTGCTCGTGGGTGGAGCTTGGGAAGGAGGACTGCTGCTCGGCTGACGCGGAACGGCTGTTCCGCCCTTTGGTGACTCCGGCGTTGTCGATGTGGTTTCGCTTTTATCATTCAGAGCCTTGATCAGACCCTCGATCTGAGCGGCCACCTCAGCGGCCGTAACATGTTCTAACGGCAGAGGCGCCAGTTTTATCTCCGGACCCGGCACCGGCACATCGAACAGACTCAACAGTTCTTCGACCTGCTCGATTTGCTCCTGTGAACCAACAACCAGCAGACGATTGGTTCTCTCGTCCACTTGCATATATGGCCCCTGGTCTTTGGCCTTACTGACGGTGGTAGAGGCCGGTCTTTGGGTGGTAGGGTGGGATGGTGTTGTTCTACGCGGATCGGGATTGGGCTCGGGCTGGGGCTGCGGGTCTGGCTGGGGCTGGGGCTGGGCGGACACTGGTCCGCCTTGCGAGTTCAGAGCTTTGATCAGACTCTCGATAGATGTCTTTACGTCCTTGGCCAAAACGTATTCCGGCTGTAACGCTGTCAGCTTGATTTGGGGACCGGGCTGATCAACATCATACAGGCTCAGCAAATGCTCAAACTGTTCGATCTGTTCGTCGGTACCGATCACAAAAAGGCGATTGGTCCTTGAGTCCTCCAGAATATCAGGATCATTGTTTTTGGCAGCAACGGTAGTGGGAGTCGGTGGGATGATTTTTGTGACCCTGGAAGTTCTCCCGGGCGAGGTAGTTTCATCGCTGCTGGCTGCCGGCTTCGCCGGCTCCGGTCCGGAAGGCATTGTAGTGCTCTGAGCATTTAGGACTTTGAACAGGCCTAACACCTCTCTCTTAGCATCTGAGGTTGACATATATTGCAGCGATATGATCTTCAGATGCCGCTCCGGACCAGGTTGGTCGATCAGAGTTATTATCTCCAGCAAACGCGGAACTCGCCACGCGTAGTCGGTAATGAAAAGATGATTGCCGTCGATGGGCGATGCGGTGATAACCGAAGGATGTGGAATGAGTTGAGCCAATTTGTTTTTGACTTCTTCGAACGTAACGTGCTCCAGTTCCACTACTTGGACTACTACCAAATCGTTCGGATCGGTTGTCGGCTTCGATATTGAAGGAGTAAATATTTCGGTTTGTTTGAATACCTCGGTGTCCTGTACTATTTGCACAAACGGACCGTCTTTTACCATGCGGAACCCTGCAAAAGCCAGTACTGATTCCAACAAAGGCAGTAGCTCCCGGCGGTGTATATCACCGTATTGTTGCAGTTTCATTTGTCCGGTGGGCATTGTGCCTTTGGGGTAGATGAAATTGAGTTTTAGTTCTTTTCCGATCATTTCGAGCAGCATGTTGACGTCGATAAGATCGCTGGTCGTCTTGATCTTGACGTTGCCGTCCAACCGCTCGATTGTGGGCGGTTCCCCTTTACTGGCAGTGGCAGTGTTGGTGGACTCTTCGACGCCAGCAGAGGGAGGCTCCTCGGATGCCGGGGGTTCGGGCGCAGGCTGGGGCTCGGCAGGCTGGGGCTCGGCAGGCTGGGGCTCGGCAGGCTGGGGCTCGGCAGGCTGGGGCTCGGCAGGCTGGGCTTCGACAGGCTGGGCCTCGACAGGCTGGGCCTCGGCCTGCTCGGAAGGTGTCTGGTCCTTGTCCTCCGGCTCGTTTACTTCGGCTGACTCGGCATTCGGTTGATTAGCATCCCGTGGCGGCGGTGGTGGCGGGTTCCAGGAACTGCGTGGGGGGTTTGTTCGAGATGTTCTTCCCGCGTCTTGCCGTGAAGAGGTCGCGGACCGTCTGACCAGAGGTGTCTTCGGTTTGCTCTGGGCAGGAGCGGCCGGCAACTCTTGCAGATTAACATGAGGATCCCGCTCCAGTTTTTGGTCTATTTTTACCCTCGCCTCGTCAAGCTTTTTTTTCAAAGCCTGGGTCTCAGGAGAATCGGGACGTCCTTTCTCGGCCTCGGAGTATTGTAAAAATAACTCGAAAAATTCATCTTCAGGCGACGGAGCACCGCGTTTTTCGGTACGTTGCTCGCCGTTGTCAGACTGCTCGGAAGAAGCCGACGAGTTTTTTTCGGAGGACTTACCATTTTTCTCCGCGGATTCTTTGTCGTCGGTTTTTTGTGTCTCTTGTGCTTGGGGCTGTTCTTTTTGGCCCTGTTCACTTTCGGTCTGGGCCGATTGACCATTGCCGCTGCTTTCTTGTTCCGCCCGGCCCGTTCCGACGACGGTCCACAGCACAACAGTCAGTAACAGCAATACAATAGCAACGGGCCAACTTCGCAAACTCAATGGCCCCTGCCAGAACTTGCTTTCTCGCAACGGCCCTGACAAAGAGTTTTCAGTATGACAATCCGGGAAATGTGACCGTTTAACCTTTGCCTTGTCATCGGCTTCGCGGTTATTATAATTGTCTTGATTATGAGTTTTCATTTTTCAGGCACGCTCCATAAAAACAGGTTAAATCGATGAACTACAACCGATTAATTATTTCTTTGCTTTTTATGACAATACTGTTGGCTTCCTGCGCCGGCCGAGCCGGGCAAAGGGTTGCCACGGATACCGCCGTTTCCAATACTGAAAACGCCGTACTTAAACCGCAACGTGAGTTTATCCAACGTCTCGTCGATGAAATCCTGTTGGCCCTGGCTGCTCACGATTACGACCGGATGGGCGAATTTGTCGAACCGAGCGAACCACATCTGTCCGGTCGGGAAATAGCGATGCGCCTGCTTGGCTCGCGGGCCTTTTCGCTGATACTGGATGCCTGGAATGCACAACATATCAAAGTGTCCTTCGATGACGACCTCCTCTGGGCAACCGCACAGCTAAATGTCTCAGTTCGCACCAGTCCCAATCGTCAGCCTAAAACAGTATCTTTTTCCTTTCGACTACATCGCCCGGCCGAGTCGGCTCCCTGGCGATTACACGTTCGCTAACAATTTTATCACGACTACACCGGGAAAACATCCAGTGAGATGCCTGCCCAAACTTGAATATCTGACAACAATGGGCTTAGGCATGTTTCCTCATCCTTCCTCTTTGGGAGGAGGTCTATAACCGGGCCTCGAAATCCGTCCCGGTTGTGGTGGACTCGTTTTAGATGGCTCCGCGACTGGCGCCGGCAAAGACTTGGAAATCTCAAGAGGAAACTCGAAACCTTCGCAAGTCAATACAACAGAACCATCGGACACTCGAGTAAGTGTGTAATTATCGATCGTCTCACCCACAAAAAACGCCTCGCTTTTGTTTTCTTGTGCTGATTTCTTGATCCAGGCGAGTCCGCCATTATATCCTTCTATCGTACCAACAAGGGTAAATCTCGGAGCAGGAGGCTTAGGTTGGCCGTAGGTTATGACAACCTGATTCTCTTTACCCATTGATATCTCGACAGGTTGCACTTCGGGGGTGATCCACTTGGAATTGGCTATGGGCTTGGACTCAATTGAATATGCCCCGACTTTCAGGTCACTGACCGTAGCCCCGCTATTGTTCCATGGTCCCCCTGTAACTCGCCATTGAGCCCCGGCAGCCACAACTCCCGGTGGAGTAATTGTCACCGTAAGACTGCCAACCTTAGGCGGAAGCGCCTTGGTATAGGTTGCCGATACTGTTGCAAGCTGGTCCTTGGATATCTTGGCGTTCAAACCGTCCGGCCGGTCCCATCCTGATATCGGTTTAAGCTCGATCTTGCGTGAACCCACCTGGGCTTTATCCCACGTAGCGTCGCTGTCCTGCCACGGCCCAGCGTCCACTCGCCACTTCCCACCCAGATCGATAACTTCCTGCGGAGCAATCGTTACTTTCAGTAAACCATATTCCGGTGGAGGTGTCTTTGTGTAGGTCACGGAATGCTTAGTTGTTTGTTTTTTGGAAACCTTGACGGTCGTTTTCTCAGGAACGTCCCACCCCGCCACTGGTTTAAACTCCACATCCTGAGAACCAACAGCAACCTTCTCTGCCATAACCCCGCTTGGCTGCCAGACTTTGCCCCCGACAATACGCCACTGAGCCCCGGCATTCGCAACTTCCGACGGAGCAATTGAGATCATTACCGAACCAAACGGCGGCTCCCATCGCTCAGAATAAAGCCGAAGAGCTGCCATCAAACCGGAATCGTTATTACCGGTAAGTCCGTCGCTGCCCTTGCCCCCGGACAGCCCATTTCCGCCGGATAAACCTGATTTCTGCTGGGCCGAGGCCGATACGGAAACATATTCATCCAATTGGACTAGGCCCGCAATCAGGGCCACTACCGCTACGAATGCCAAAGAGGCATTGATATACCACAAACGTTTGATCACCGGTATCCACCTTCGTTACACGTTTTTGACTGTTCCCTCATTTTACTAAAGGTTAGACCATCAATCAGCCTGTCAGTTCCATCGCAACAAGCCAAAAGCCGACTTTGTTGCTAAACCTGTCATCTACACATCCGATACCGACTGAATTTGGCCGGCTATCGAAGCCATAATTCCTTAAAAATAATACCTTTATAGCGTTTTTTCAGACCGCCGCCGGCAATGGCCTATTCGGATTTACTCGCCTCGGACGTACCGCCATAGGCGCCCTGGTTGACCGGCTCACCACCGGTATCACCCGCGTTAATACACGGGCTGGTCACGTTGTCGGTCTGCCAATCCTTCAATGACGGGTTCCATCTGCCGTATTGGGATTGCAGGTGATAATCGCCGTCCATCCAGTAATCGTCATCTGGATCAGCCACTGTGCCGTTGTCACTCCAGAAACCCGGCGTATCATAAAACAGCGGATCGTCGCTGATATTATTACCACCGGTCCCGTTCCAGCCGTTTTCTACATTACTGTACGTGACCGAAAGCAGCCCGGGATCATCGATGATTTGATCGGAACCGTTGTTCCATAAAATGCTGTTTGTGATAGCGATGCCGATCTGGCAGTTCCCAATCCTTATACCGCCGGCCGAATCCTCCGCCTGATTATCGGCAATACTGCAATGTTCGATGTTTATATCCCAGACGTAATCGGCAAATATACCTGCGCCATTCTGATCGGCATTGTTAGACGCAATTATATTATGGTGCAGCTCGATGTTACCGCAGTGTTCCAACGCTATCCCGGCCCCATTCCGTTCAGCAATATTATTGCTGATAACACAATAACTTATAGTAGAAGATAAGCCGGGATCGTCATTGTTCGCCTCGGCAAGATAGAGACCGCCCCCCAACTCGGCATTATTGCCGCTGATAACGCAATGGGTGATAATAGTACTGTTGTTGTCTATAGATAAAATACCGCCGCCCTTGACTATATCATCGGAAGCGTCGCCGGTACCATTGTCATCCAGATAACCCAATCCCCCGGTAACGGTAAGACCTTTGATAACGACATCGTCAGCCTGGCCCTGCGCGAGAGTTATAACAGAAGCGTTTTCAGTGGTGTTATGACTGCCGTCAACAACGGTGGACATGACAATATCGGGATCGCTGGGATCTGTACTTCCGATTGTCAGGCCGTTGCGGTTAATGATGATGCTCTCGAAGTACCGTCCCTTGGTGATTATGATTTCATCATTATCTACAGCGTTGTTAAGGGCCTCACAAATCCCACGATACCATGTGCTCACCGTAGTGTTCCCCGCTACATGTACCAGGTTCACCAGTTGCGATAGATATTGGGGATCGACCTGGTCGGCTTCGTCAGCGCCTATATCCACCCGGCAATAAGCCTGTCTCGGCTGACCGTCGATATCAAGATCGCCCTGTCTGTAATCATAGTTGTCAATGCCCTTGTTGACACAGGGCGAACTGCTCGCCAGATGATAATCGCCGTTGCCCGGATCGACAAAAACCGGATCGGCATCGATATTGCCGTCTCCTTCCCAACCGCCCTGCACATCACAGTAGATAACAGAAATCAGATCGGCAACATTGGGATCGTTATCGACAATCTGCCCATTGCTGTTGCCCCAGAAAATACTCTCTGCCAGCGAAACATCCTGACAATCACCCAGCAGTTGCAGTCCCCCGCCGCCGGTGGTTGCTTCATTACCGGCTACCGTACAGAACTCCAGGTTAATTCGCTCAATATTGCCGGCGAATATCCCGCCGCCCATCGCCGCTTGATTATCGACGATCATGTTGTTATTGATTTCTACATCATTGCAGTCCAGCAGCATGATACCGCCGCCGTCGGCGTCGGCCTTATTATCGCTGACTGTGCAGTGGTCGATGGTCGCCTTCATAGTTGCCTGAAGATATATCCCGCCGCCCAGATCGGCCTGCTCATTGGATATGATATTGCAATGAGAAATAGTCATATCGCTGTTATAGGCCGAAAAGATACCGCCACCTTTCCACAGATCGTCATCGGTCTCGACCGTGTCATTGTCATCCAGATAACCGAGGCCGCCGGTAACAGTCAAACCTTCTATGGTGACCTCAGCCGCCTGGTTGGGCAGCAGACTGACCGTCGAAGCGTATAATGGATTATTGGGGTCAGGCTGGTACGGCTGACTTATCTCAATTCTGCTCCCGTCGATAACTGTCGCGTTGATCACATTGGGATCAGTCGGCGCCGTGCCCTTGAGCGTTATTTTTTTGTTGCCGATAGAAATATTTTCATAATAACGGCCCGGCGATATCACGATCTTGTCGGCGTCCTTAGCGGCATCGAGCGCCTCCTGAATAGCGCAGTACCATTTGCTCTGAGTATTGTTGTTGACCACATTGAGCAGTCCTTCGGGACTCAGGTCCGCCAGTTCGCACGCACCGATATCGACCCGGCAATAAGCGACCCGACTGTTACCGTCCAGATCGAGTTCTTTGGGATCGTCCAGATAATCGGGATCGCCGGCATTTATACATGGAGAAGTGGTTCTGAACCGGTAATCGTGTTCGATCCAGGTATTGGGATTGTTACTGTCAGTGTAATAGCCGTCGAAATCAGGATCGTCCTCGATGTTGTCCTGACCCGGTCCGCTCCATCCGTTTTGTATATCGCAGTAATTCAAAGTCACATTCGCGGGATCCGCGAAAATCTGGTCCGGATTATTAGGATCGTCAATCTGGTTGTTCCATAGAATAGTGCTCCCGATCGTAATTGCCCCACTGCCGCCGGAGCAGAAACCGTAGTTGCCGTTGCCTTTGATGGTACACAAGTTAACGTTGTAACCGGATGTATCCTCGCAGTAGAGTCCCCCGGCAATCGAGGCTGCTGTATTGCTGACGATCGCACAACTATTAACAGTTACATTGCTGGCGTCGCGCAGCGCTACGGCCCCGCCGAACTGATCGGCGCTGTTACCCTTAATAACGCAACTGGTAATAGACGCCTGAGAACCGGAACAACTAACACCTCCGCCCCAGTCGGCGTTGTTATCCGAGATCACACATTTGGTTATAGTGGGACTGCTTCCCAGGCAGAAAACACCGCCCCCGTACCGTTCGCCTGCCATAAAGGATGTACCGCCGCCCCCGACTATAGTCAGGCCAGATATAACGCTGCTGTTCTCGATACCAGGGTTACCATCGGAGATGTAAATAGTCGAAGCGTAATCGATATCTGACGGCTGACTGCCGTCGATCACCGTAACAGCAACGAATTTATCGTTATCGGGCTGTTTGCTGCGCAGCGTAATGCCGGTGGGAACGTTATGGTCGCCGTCGAGCCGGAGATTTTCGAGATAGCGACCGGGGTTGACAACCAATTCGTCTCCCTCCTGTGCGCCGGTCAATGATTCCTCAATAGTCTCGTACCATATTTTGCGATTGCTGTTATAAACTCGCTGCTGCCTGCCGTCGGTGGAAAGCGTCTCGTCGATACCCATATCGATGCTGGAACCTAACAGGCGGGGATGCCCATCAATGTCGGCATGATCGATCTCGCCGACAAAGTCAGGATCGCCGGCGTCGATACAAGGTGATCTCGAAGACAGACTTGTCCGCAGATGATAATCACCGTCAACCCAAAAATCGTCACTGTCATCGCTTTCGGTACTGTTGGGATCCCAATAGCCTTCCACGCTGAAGTGTGGCTGCCTGAACGGATCACTGACACTACCGTTGATATTGTGGTCGTTGTTCAGGCCCCATCCGCCTTCGACCAGACAATATTTAATTTCCGGATCGGAGTATGGCGCCGCGATCTGCCCCGGCAGATTGAGCCAGAATATACAATTTCGCACTGTAGGATTGCCCCCGGTCATGCAGTGCAGTCCGCCGCCGACATCGTCGATGGAGGACGTGCCCCGATTACCGGCCAGAACGCAATTGAAAATCTCAGGACCATTGGTACCATTACAGTAAATACCGCCACCGAGCGCAGCGATGTTACCGGTAACGGTACAGTTTCTCAGCACACCATTGCTGCCCTTGAGATGCAAACATCCTCCATTATTGCCTTTGTTGGCCGTAAAATATGTGTCAGTAACAACCGCATAACTGTAATAACAATAAATGCCCCCACCGTTAGCCTTGGCCGTGTTTTGCTCTATCGAGCATTTACTGATTGTAGCTTCGCCGACACTGTCTAAAGCCACCGCCCCACCCGAGCTGTTGCTGCCGTTACGGTAAAAAGTACAGTTTTCGATAGTGACCGTGGGCGAATTAAAGCAATAAATACCACCACCGAGATCAGCGGTGTTATTGCTTATAGTGCAGCCGCTGACGATCAAACCGGCCCCGTTCTGACAAAAGATGGCCCCTCCTTTTTTGGTAACATGATTGCCTTCGAGAACACAATTGCTGATGGTAGCGCCGGCATTATAGCACACTACCGCGCCGCCAAAACCATTTCTACCGACCCCGCCGGTCAATGTAAAACCGGCGACAACCGAATCAACCCCTTCGTTGTTTTCAAAAGTAACCAAACCTTCAGGCTGACCATCGCTATCGGGCGGATCGATGCCGGGCGGATACCCAATGTCGGGATCGTCGATGTACTTCTCCCAATTTCGCCTGAACCACATATAATCCACAATATCTATGGAGTCATCCTGGTTAAAATCAGCTCTTTCATCCCAATTCGGATCGTCGGGTACGGTTTCCCAGGCTCTCCTGAATAGCATAAAATCACCGATATTAATCTGGTCGTCGCTGTCATCGATGTTATAAATGCACTCGGTTGGGCTGACGCCGCCTATGATCCTGGTATTGGCCACAACCGCAGGATCGTCAGGATTAGTGCTCGTCAGCGTTATCGCCTTACCAAGAAAGTTGACGTATTCAGAATACACACCCTCATCGACAATGACTGTATCGCCGTCATTGGCGTTGTTTATAGCACCCCGAATCGTTCTGTACTGGGAAGGAACATATAGCTCATCCGCCCAAACCGCCTGGCATACACAGGTTGAAACCAGGCAAACAGCCATGGCAAAAAGGTTTTTAACCATTATCAAATCCTTCTCTCAGGGAGAGGGTCTTGTTTGGAAGTCGGCCGCATTGTCCCCGCTTGCCACCCTGGTCACATTTACCTTGCCGATACGTGACGCGGCAAACAGACCGTACGGATCAGCCGAATCGCCTTCCAAAACCTCTCCCAGATTGGCCTGGCCGATTTCCCCAAAGCTGGCTTTTACTTCTTGGCCTTCAGGAGCTGCACCCCACTTGCTGGTATCCGTGTTGTAGTAAGGCTGCACCCCGGCCATAGCGAAACTACCATCGAAGCTACCTGCCACACCGGTCCTGATGGTCTTCAGTGTAGCGCCCGTCGGATTAAGTCCATAGCCGGCTACGTCCCCCAGCTCTCCGTCTGTGCCCACGTCATAACCGGCCAGGATATAAGAATCCACAATGCTCCCCCTGGCCAAAACAGCTTTAATATCGTTATACGAACTTATGGTTGCATTTTTGATACTATTGAAACTGACCGTGCCGATCTGATCGATCGCTCTGACCGAGCCGCTCAGCGCTCCGTTACGGCTGGCCAAACGCACGATTCGACCGGCCGCTATTATCTTCCCGGCCATATCACCCGCCAGATTGATGCTGCCGATAGCGCCGTTGTTCGCTCTTATTTCCACATCTGCGATCAATCCTCCGGTCTTGCTTGTGATCTTCTTGATGAAAGTTTCGGAAATAATATCACCTTCGATAGCCTTATAGGCGTACACCGAATTGATCGCGCCGTCCCGGCTGACAAGATCAGCCCCCAATGTGCCGTTCTTGATCTTGACATTATCGATGCTATCGGCAAATAACGAACCACCGACAAACGTGCTCGCCTGGAAACTCTTAACCGTACCGGCTATGTCAAAAGTAACCGCATCGCTAATCTCATCGGCCTTGAGTTTGAACCCTGTGGCGAATTCCGTCGTAGTTGTAATTTGACAGTTGCCACTCAGGTCGTCCAGGGTCAGCCCCGCCAGGCTCTTCGAAACGGCAATGCCCCTTTGCACGTCTGTCGTTTTGGCTGTGATTGCTTTGAGTGATCCCTCAACCACAATATCACCCACCGACGTCTCGGAACCTTTGCCTTTGGTCTTGACTGTCAGCGTCGATTCGTCCGTCGTACCGGACAAAACAATCGAGTCGGCATCGCAAAAACCATCCGAAACACAGTAAATCTCAAGAACTCCAGGGCCGCTAAGTGAAACGATAACGGTTTCCCCGTTTCCGTCCTGGTAGCTTGCTTTGTTGCTGGCCACCGATATTGTTCTTATTACCTGCGCGCTGATATCGAAATTAAACGAGTTTTCATCGCTGTCGTTAGTTGTAAAACTGATCTCACCCGATTTGGACCCCACTGTATGGGTGGCAAGCTGAACCGTAAATGTACCAGACTCGCCCGCCTCCAGGCTCTCGTCTGACTGTTCGATTAGAATATACCCATCCGGTAAGTTGAGATCGTTTAGAGTTAACGCCTCCTCCCCGTCGTTGCGCACGGTAAACGTCAGAACCGGACCGCTTTGGCCCTGTAACACCGTCCCCATATTGATCGGTTCATCCTGACCGTCGAATATCTCCGTTTCTCCCAGAAAAACCGCAATCTCCGGCGGCTCCGACGGCGGTGCCGGCTCCTGTGGCTCCGGCTCCTGCGGCTCCGGCGGACTTGTCATCGTGCCAATAGTAGTGACCACATTACTCCACGCTCCATCATTATCCTGTGCCCGGGCAAAGTAACGAATTATGCCCGGCGGCAGACCGTCGGTCGATCCGCTCCACGACCAGCCGTCCGTGCCGCTCGTGTCCGTTCCCAACCGGATATCCGTACCCACATCCAAACTGCCGTTTTCGTTGGAGTCCAGGTAAAATTCCACGTTAATGATTGCACCGCCGCTGTCGGCAACGTTATATGCACTCAGTGTCAACTCGTTCGGCTGCTCTACTGGATCAGGTTTGTCGCCAAGCCAGCCAATATTCGGCCCAACATTAGGCGCCTCAACCATCGTGCCGATCGCACTTACCGTATTGCTCCACGCCCCGGCATCGTCCTGCGCCCGGGCAAAGTAACGGATCGTACCGGTAGGCAATTTATCGCTCGCTTGAGACCATGACCAACCGCCCGAATCACTCGTATCCGCTCCCAATCGTTGGTCCACACCGACATCAAGACTGCCGTTACCATTGGTATCCAGGTAAAACTCCACCTGCAGTATGTTACCGTCACTATCGTTTACACTATTAGCCCTGAGCGTAACGCTGCCAGGCTGGATGACAGGATCGGGACTGTCAGAAAGCGAACTAATTGTCGGCCCGATATTTTCAGAAGGCTTGGGCTCAGGTTCAGGCTCAGGCTCAGGCTCAGGTTCAGGTGGAGGAGGAGGAGGAGGTGGTGGTGGTGGTGGCGGCGGTGGTGGCGGTTCAACGCCCGCACCGGAAAAAGTGATCGCATAACTACCTTCATTGACATCGTTATTCCACAACGTCAACACACCACTGTAATCGGCCTCGCCAGTTGGCGCAAAAGTAACGACAAACGTTGCCGTAACCCCGGGCGCCATAGTCCAATCGTCCGAATCACCGCTTCCATTCATTGGGTTGAGTGTAAACGGCTCATTCAACCCCGACGCCTGGCTGACCGTCAAAACCCCTGAACCTTCATTGCGAATGATACATGTCTTGGATAAACTTTGACCGACAGTCACCTGGCTAAAGCCGTAACTATGAACATCATCGTTACCGTCGATTTCCACATCAATTTCAGGTTCCGTTATAACTTCCGAATCGTCATTTTGGATCGTACCCTGCCCTTGACCGTCGCTGATCTCCACCCCATCGCTGGCATCGCTAAGGTTGACAACGAACACCTCATCCCCCTCAACTTTCGTATCCCCGTTAACCTTTACTGTAACGGTCTTTACGGTCATCCCCGGCGAAAAAGTCATCCAGCCGAAGACCGCTTCGTAATCATTATCATCCAGCTTCGCCGTGCCGTCATTTGTAGCGTAATGCACCGTCACATCGGACCCGCTCGCTTCTGAGAGGGTTACCACAAAAACCGCGTTCACCGTCCCGGCATCGCCTTCGTCCACCGTCACATCACTGATGGAAAAGGACGGTGGAGCAGGCGTGTACTCATCGTCATTTTCAATTGTCCCCACCCCCTGACCGTCCACAATCTCCGCCAAACCGCTGGCATTGCTGATCTCGACAAAAAACGTCTCATCCAACTCAACTTTCGTATCTCCGTTAACCTTTACTGTAACGGTCTTTACGGTCACCCCGGGCGAAAAAGTCATTAACCCTATGGCCAGCTCGTAATCGTTATCAATAAGTTTCGCTGTATCGTCAACTGTGCTGTAATTCAGCGTTATCTCAGACTCGCTCACCGGCCACATGGTCACCGCAAAAACAGCGTCCACCGTCCCGGCATCGCCTTCGACTACAGTAACATCGCCGATTGAAATAGTCCGCACATCATCCGCGAGAATCGTGCCCACGCCCCGATCGTCCGTAATCACTGCCTCGCCGCCGGCATTGCTGATCTCGACGATAAATGCCTCGTCCAGCTCGACTTGCGTATCCCCATTAACCGTAACCGTAATGGTCTTTTCCGTCTCGCCCGCCAGGAAGACCAGTGTACCGTCAGCCGATATATAGTCGTTATCTCCTGCCGCCGCCGTATCGTCAGCCATGCTGTAAGCCACCGTCACCGGCAACTCGCTCGCCTGTGACATAGTTACGGTAAAAACCGCGTCCACCGTCCCGGCATCGCCTTCCACCACTGCTACATCATTAATGTAAAGCGTTGGCAAAGCCTGACTTATCGTCACACTAGCCATGGGATTGTTGAATTCGATATCGTCCCATTCGACCTGGCCGCCCGGGTCGCGGCAAAACTTCATGTTGCCAAAACTCGCCTCAAACTCCACTGTACCTGCGTTTTCAGCGGTAAATTCCACATAACCCAACCGCGCCCATTGCTGGACCCCCATGCCGGTTTGATAAAAGCCCGCGGCCCCGCCCAGATAATCGACCAAGCCAGGGCTAATCGTGCCCCTGGTAAGCTCCGTAAAGATACCACCATGGCTGACCGCTCCACCTGTTACCAGCGATTCGTCGAATGAAAAATCTATGTAACCCCCTATTATTTCATCAGTTGCGCCATCGGCGTTTTTTATCCATACTTCTATAAAGAAACTCTCGCCTATGTCTATTTGCGATTCGGGCAGGGGTAGGTCGGTAAGCTCATCCGAAGCTGATGGTGCAATTAGCGGCAATAACTCAATGTCAATGGCACTAAGGAGCAGTCTGGATTCTAACTGCTCAATACAAAGGGAGTTACGTTGCCTGGCGACGATGTGCTTTTTCTTGAGTTTGAGCTGATTTGTTCGTATTCGCATGGCATCCCTGCCTTATTTCGTAGCTTCCTTGCCCAAGTGGACTGCCCTGAATTGACATACGGCCAATTCACAATAGAGACAGTCCATCGTGAAAACAGTAGCAAATATTATACCAACCGCTAAAGGATCGCGGTTCAAAGCAAGCCCGACACGCGACAGGTCGGCTGTAACATATTGCAGTTGCATGGGTTATGTGAAAGGCAGCCGCTTTTGTTTCGCGAATATGTTGAGCGGAGATAGGTGGTAGGACGAGGCTGTAATGGCGGCTAGAGCGCAATTATTGCGTTCTGATAGCGAGATAATGGGCTAGCACAATGCGTGGGGGCGATTGTTTTTTTGAGGCGGAGAATTGATGTGCTGGATGCCCGATCAAGTCGGGCATGACAATTATTTTGGGTTGTGGGAAATTGATGTAAGTCTTTATTTTTAGTGTCGGGAAATTGTTGTAAGTGCTTATTTTACGTTGTTGGAATTGATGTAAGTGCTTATTTTTGCGTAACGATTATAACGATTAGGTAAGATGGGTAAGAAAAAAGTGTGAAATTCGGCGAAATTTGGATGAATTCTGATGAAAAGTGATGTGGTTTGTACTATGTTTGCGCTATGTTTGGACCTACTTTGCACCCACTTCTTAACAGAAGTGGGTGAGTGAATGAGTAGATGAGTAAATGGGTAAATGAGGGGAAGAAAATGGGCGGACCGGTTGGGCGCGGAGTTGGAAGGGAGACAGAGGGCGGACCACTTGGGGGGGGGTAGGGAAATTTTGAATTTTGGATTTTGGATTTTGAGACAGGAGAAGAAAGAAAAGTTGGAAGAGGGGGAAGTCAGATTTGAGATTTCAGAAGACAGAAGACAGAGGGCGGACTTGGGGGGCGCGCGGACTTGGAGGGGTCGAGACGTCTGTAGTACAGGAGCCGGCGAGACGCCGGCGGTACATGGCGGAGTTGGAGTGGGCGCGGAGTTGGAGGTGGGGATCGGGATTTGGTTGACATTGTGGGAAGATTGGTTAGGATGTGGGCACTGAGGTCTAAGGGCCTTGGGGTATGGAATTTGAGGGATTAAGCTGGTGGGAGAATGGTATAATATTGGCAACGACCAGTTGGAAACCAATACCGCGGTGCAAATGGAAAAGATGGAGTTTAAGGTGACAAGAGGAGATATGTTGGAGGCAGATAAATGGAACTTGATTTGAGCAGTTTTCGCAAGGCTATTGGTTCTTTGCAAAGGACGCTACAAGTAGCCGATGACGAGGGTTTTATGTCGGGGTTGAGCGACGATCAAAAGGATGCGATACGGGCGGGTGTAATTCAAAACTTCGAGTTCACATACGAATTATGCTGGAAGTTCATGAGGCGATGGCTGGATGGCAATCTGGGTTCGACATATATTGAAGGTGTTAGCAGACGTCAGTTATTCAGATTAAGCGCAGAACACAAACTCATTGATGATATTGATAAGTGGATGGAATATCACGAAACCAGAAATGAAACATCTCATACCTACGATGAGGATATAGCCGAGGATGTTTTTGAAACAGCCCGTGAATTCATTTCCGATGCCGAAACATTACTTAAAGCCTTAGAGGATCGTAATGGTTAATATTTCCTCCAGGCAACTGGAGACAATAAAGCGAATACTTGGCGAATATGTCGGCGAGTGTGAAGTACGTGCGTTTGGTTCAAGAGTCAACGGCTCGGCAAAGGGGTATTCAGATATTGATGTAGCTGTTATCGGGCCGAACAAAATGGAACGCAGGACTAAAATGCTCTTGAGAGAGGCATTTGAAGAATCAGATTTGCCGTTCCGTGTTGACATAATAGACTACAATAGGGCTTCCGACGAGTTCCGGGCAATAATAAACGCAAAATATGAAATACTGCAAAAGAAACAATGAAACTTTAATTTGACGCAGAGAAGAAAATAGAACACGGATGGGACGGATGAGACGGATTTGCACTGATTAAACCATGAGAGTATTGAACCGCGAAGAACGCGAAGGGGTTAAACAGGCGAAGATGACGCCAACATCAGAAGATAAGAATCCCGCAAAGGCGCGAAGGCGCGAAGAAGATTAATTTAGGAATAAGTAAACGCAAAAGGCGCGAAAGGAGAAAAAGGCGCAAAGAAGAAAAGAAAGAATTAACCACGAAGGGCACGAAGATCACGAAGGAAGAAAAGAAATAATAGGGACGGCGGAAGAAGGCACGAGGCACTAGGGGGGAAATCAGAGGTCAGAAATCAGAAATCAGATGTCAGAGGGCGGAAGGGAAAGAATAGGATCCGCAGATTACGGTGATTGACGCAGATTTGAGATTATTAAGAACAAATCGCGGGCATGGCCCGCACTACTTTTTGTCCGGGCTACGCTTGCTTTGAGGGCAAGTGCGGGCAAGGTAAACAAGGACATGACAGAAAAAATACCATCTATGCTTCGGTGGAACACATATTAAAGTAGCGGATTACGCTCTTTCCTAAATTCTTTTCTCCATTTGTATAAATCAAGGGAACTTGATTCTAATAAAAACTTTTTATTACACATCTCCATCATAACGATTTCCACTCCCAACTCTTCAGCAATTTCTATCATCATGTCGAGGGTTTGCGAATTCATCTTACAGCCTAAATATAGCCTTTTGATATAAGGGAATGGAATCTTATTATCGTAGTAGTTACAAACGTCACTATCTAAGATTAGCCGCCATTCCTTCTCGTAATTCCATTTTGCCGATTTAACTATAAATGTTTTGTATAAAATTGAATCAATCTCGATGTCATGTGGCAGCCCACTAATTTCATCGAGTTTAATTTTCTTAAGCTTGGTTTTAGGAATATTTACTCTGTTAGCAGTATAGATAACCGGAAATAACCCCCCGAGAATTAACGTCGTAATCCTTTCTTCCATATATTTAGATGGATTTTTGTGGTACTCATAATTTTCTAATGAAAAACAGATTGATTCTTTTAAGGGAGATATGTCATATTCTACGCAAAATCCCTTATGGTTATCTGCATAATGAGACCACATCTGGATAATATCGTCAAGATCATTGTCTCTATGAAGGTCAGAGAAACAAGCTACACGGATATTTACATTTCTTATTTTTTCTATTTTTGCTTTTGCTTCATTTCGAAACTTGTATGTCAAGTCACAAATTATGTGATAAAAATCTTGACTTTTGTTTAGCAGCAATTCATTAAGGACTGAGCTATATTTCACCACTTTTGGGCTGTAGTACAAATTATTATTTAATGATGTCTTTGAGCTTGATAATCTATCGAATTCATCATTGGTAAATCCATCTTGGCTATTTTTGACCTCAACACATCCCGACTCTTTAATATATTTTAGGAGTGTATGTTTTTCATAGGCCTCAACATCATATCCAGCTTGGCAGTCAAATGGATCATTGAAAGTTCTGGGGTGAGACAACTGAATTCTTTTTTTCTTTATGTCTATGATATTGTCTGAGGTAGGTGAATAGAATTTAAATAAGGACTTTGGTAAATAATTACTTTTACCCTCAAGCAATTTGGTGTTGTTTATAATAATTTTTGAAAAGGTGTCATGAGTTGCTGTCTTATGGCTAAAAACAGTATCGATAAATGCCTTTTGCCATTTTTTTCTTGATTTGTGATTTCTTAAATACATGTTCTCTATGGTAGTTTAAAGAAATAATTCTAAATAGCATTTAGCTTTTAGTTCAGCCAACAATAATTATACAGTCTTTATAATAAGTTCCCGCTCGTCGGGGCGAAGGCGCCCGCCGCAGCACGGTTGGTTCTTCAATGCTTGCCCTGAGTACATCGAAGGATTTATCCGCCGGAGTTTATTCTTGTCCTTCTGCGAAGCAATCGGCAACAATTATCATTTATCACTTATCATTAATCATTTATACGGGCTCGTCAAATCGCTTGCGTTTCAACGAATTACGTCCCTTATTTTGTGCTATCAGTAACTGAGGCTTCTTCAACAATTTTCATTATATTGCTTGCCACGGCAATTTTTTCGAAAGCATCATAAAAATCCATTTCAACATCCTTATGAGAACAGGGATTCTTATATAAGGCATATGCCCCTGCAATGAAGTGTGCCAGTGCTTCACGTTCAGCAACAGAAACACTGTAGTCAGTAAGTGGGCCAGTTTGGGAATTGAACGCCTTCCTTATCAAAGAAACGCCATACTCTTCGTCGGAGAAACGACACTTTTCCCTAATGGCGATTTCGATACATTTAAATGCTTGAAGAACGGCACTGTCGAATTGACGCGTGGACAACAATTCGAATGACTTGCCCATCACATTAGGATGGATATATGCTGATGGCGTGATTGTCCATCTTTCTACAACTTTCTTAAACTCAGTTTCCGGAAAATGGAATCCTTTTTTAGTCGGATAATAGACATCATCGCCCTCGTCATCATATCCCCGTTGATACATGCGTATATCTATGTATGTTGCGTTGCTACCTTTATATTTTACTCGGGTAAATCTAATTGGCTGGTAAGATCCGGCCTTAGCTTCTCCGATTATATCTTGACACTCAATTTTTTCTTTAATGTTCATATTGGCTCAGCCTAACAATAATTATACAGTCTTTATAACAAGTTCCCGCTCGTCGGGGCGAAGGCGCCCGCCGCCGCACGGTTGCTTTTTCAATAGTACTTATGCCAACTTTCGGGCGATTTCTTCTTCGAGAATGTCTTTGACGGTCAGGGCGATTATGCTTTTGCCGGTTCTTTTGAAAAAGGCATCTATTTCGGTCATGGCATCGCTAGAGTAATCGAATGAGACAAAGAACCCTTTTGTGCGGTCTTCGCGCATCATCACCGCTTCGAAAGAATCAATGTCCGGCCTGCCGACCTTGCTTTTCTGCTTGACCTGTATGGGATACCAGGTATCCATGAAGTCCAACTCATCGGCTTTTTTCTTCGGCGTAGCAGAGACAGGATAAATACGCCCATCGATTCCCATATCGCCAACCTGCGCCTTATTGGGAATACCGCCCAGCGCGATAACGGCCCAGTTCTCGAATTCAAATGGTGGAATTTCGCGGAGCTTCTTTTCGCTCCACGGCAGATCACGCACAATAAAGCCGCGTCCGACCCGCCAGAGTTTTTCATCCTCTTTCATACCACACACATCACGCAGTCGCTTAGCCATTACCCGGCAGGCAGTCGGTGAAACATCGATACCTATCCATTGCCTGTTGAGATTCTCCGCAGCAACAATCGCAGTTCCGCACCCGCAAAACGCATCAAGAACAATATCGTTTTCGTTAGAGCTTGCTTTGACTATGCGGTCAAGCAACGCCAAAGGCTTCTGTGTGGGGTAACCAAGACGTTCGGCAGCCTGGGAAGAAATCGGTGGAATATCAGTCCATAAGTCTTGTAGTGGAATGCCAGGCATTTCATCAATGTATTGTTTTAAGCGGACCAAACCTGTTTTTGTATAATAAAGCCTACCTTCTCTTTCAAACTTTTCCATATTTTCTTTTGAGTATGCCCAATATCTTCCTTTTGAAGGCCTACGTCCGTTCCATTCGTAATTTGTATCACCACCTGGTTTAGCCGCAGTAAGATCTGTTGATTTCCATCGGCGTCCGTCAGGATCAGTATTCCGGTAATTACTTGCTAAATAGTTTTCGTCATAAGGTTGATACTCAGTATTCCATGTCCAAGACTTACCTTTTGTGTAAAAGAAAAGATAATCACAGATACGACCACAACGTTTCATTCCTTGTTTGGTATCGCTATGAGCACTGCTTCTTTTCCACACAATCTCATTTTGAAACTGGTTTTCACTGAATATCTGGTCGAGCATGATCTTCACATAGTGTGAGGCGTGCCAGTCGCAATGGTAATAGAACGATCCGGTTTTCTTCAGAACGCGGTGTAGTTCAACGCATCGAGGCCGCATAAATTCGATATATGCCTGCGTCGATGCGTGGCGGTCTTCGAATGCGCGTTTTTCCTTTGTCTCACCCCAAAACACCTCATAGATACGATTGGAGTTGAAAGGCGGGTCGATATAGATAAGGTCAACGCTGTTTTCGGGCAGCTTTTTCAATTGTTCAAGGTTATCGCCGCAATAGATTACCCGCGTATCAATCAACGCTGACGGCTTGCCGACCTTAGTGACTTTCTTAGAACGGGATGTAGATTTCTTTGCCATTACACGAAACTCTCCATTATTGCTGGCTTGTGCTTTGCTTGCCTTATTTAGGGCTATGGCGGGGTATTCGAACTGTTTTTTGGGGCTGGTCGAATAAAGTCCGCCAATGGTGTTGTAAAGTAAGCTGGTTTTGTGGGAAAGTCAAGTGAAAATTAAAAATTAGAGCTTGGTGGTGAAGAATAAACGAGAGAAGAAAGCCGGGTGGGCTGAGAGGACAGACACGGACGAACACGGACAGAATAAATGGCGGGCATTGCCGGGGTGGTGGAAGATAGACCCCTGCCTTCCAGGCTGTGTCGCAATTACATAAAAACTTGCTTTATTCTGTCGCTCGATATGTTACAATGCAACAGGTAAAAGGCAACAACCAGACAGGAGGTCTTAGAATGGCATATCGATATGGAGATCGGGCGC
>Ga0209705_10000075_pt1 | contig 48348 bp, 37 predicted proteins | sample PPLLaktember2015_5_FD_187262 | JGI IMG/M metagenome (GOLD analysis project Ga0209705, IMG submission 187262) | Freshwater sediment microbial communities from Prairie Pothole Lake near Jamestown, North Dakota, USA - PPLs Lake P8 Core (1) Depth... | ecosystem: Environmental > Aquatic > Freshwater... | reverse complement strand
GATATTCAGGCGGGTAGTAGTGGTTGTGGAAGTCAATGATCATGGAATCAGGAATCAGGAATCAGGAGTCGGGCTTGCCTCGCCGAAGCCTTGGCGAAGGCGGGACCACAGCCAGTAGACCGGGAGCCCCGACAGCACCAGGCCCAGGCCGATGGCGCTTTCTCTCGGGTCGGCGATCAACTGGTTGACGACAATGGCCGCCGACGCGAGGACGAACACGAGCGGGGCCAGGGGGACGAGCGGCATGGGCCAGGCCGGATGGTAACCGGGCCGGCGCCTCAGCAGCAAGACGGCCACGCCCAGCAGCGCGAAAAAGATCCACTCGGTGTAGATGACGCGCGTGAACAGCGCCCGGTAGGTGCCCGTCCATACCAGCACGCTCGACCACACGGCCTGCAGCACGATGGCGCGCGCCGGCGTCTGGAATCGCGGGTGCACGGCGCCGGCCCAGCGGAACAACAGGCCGTCCTGCGCCATCTGGTAGTACACGCGCGGGCCCGCCAGGATGATGCCGTTCAGCGCGCCGAAGGCGCTCACCATCACCAGCGCGGAGATGGCGACGGCCCCCCCGGGCCCGACGAGCCGATCGAAGGTGTCGGCCGCGACGCGTGTGGACGCCACCACCTCGGGGACCGAGAGCACGCTCAGGTACACCGCGTTCAGCCCCACGTAACAGATGGTGACCACGGCAATGCCGATCATCAGCGCCCGCGGGATGGTGCGCGCGGCGTCCACGGTCTCCTCCGCGGTGTAGGTGACCATGTGCCAGCCGCCGAACGCGAAGAGCCCGGCCGACACCGCCAGCATCAACCCGGTGATGCCCCACTCCCCCACCTCGGCGGGCGCCACGGCGGGCGGTGACTCGGGGGCCAGCCACCACCCGGCGGCGATGATGGTCACCACCGCGGCCACCTTCACGGCCGTGATGATCGCCTGGAACCGGCTGCCGGTTCGCGTGCCCGCGTAGTTGATGGCCGACAGGAACAGGATGGCGCTCACGGCCAGCAGTCGCGTGCCCGTGTCGTCCAGGTTCAGGAAGATCCCGGCATAGCGCGCGAACACCGTGGCGACGGCCGCCGCGATGCCGCTGTGCATGCTCCAGAACATGGCCCAGCCCCAGAGGAAACCCAGGGCGGGCGTGTAGATCTCCCGGAGGAACACGTACACGCCGCCCGTGCGGGGATAGGCCGAGGCCAGCTCGGCGCACACCTGCGCGCCGAGCAGCGTGAGGCCGCCAGCGAGCAGCCACGCCAGCACCACGCCGGTGGTGGAGGGCACGCGCGCCGTGATCTCCGAGGCCTGGACGAACACCGAGGCCCCGATGATGGTGCCGACGACCAGCGCCGTCGCGTGCGACAGCCCGATGACGCGCGCGAGGCGAATCAGAGCGGGTTATCCGGGAACATCATCGTCCGCCACATGTGGGCCGTGGGGCTGCCGTCGTTGCCCAGGCCCTCCTTGGGCTGCTTGAAATGCCGGCCGATGATGTCGATGAAGGGCTCGATCGAGACCTTCGCGTTCGGGTCGAACGCGTAGAGGTCGTTGACCGTGACCATGCGCGCGTCGAGGTACCACTTGTGGTTGCGCGCGTAGTCGTAGGCCGCCTTGATGTGCGGCTGCGGCTCGTAATCCTTGCCGAAGATGCGGGTGTAGAGCTCCGGATACTCGTAGCCGTTGGCCGGATCGGGATAGAAGCGCAGCGCCTGGTGATAGCGAATGGCCCAGCTGGTGCGCTCGGGCACGTACGGCTCGAGCATCTGCGCGCCCCACCAGCCGTGGTCCACTTTCACCAGGTTGAGCACGACGTCGTGCAGCAGGCAGGCGAGGACGATTTCCTCGCTCATGCCGGTCTTCAGCGCGCGCGTGGCGCTCTGCAGCACGTGGTTGGCGGGGGCGAAGCGCTTCTCGAAGAACTCGAGCAGCGTGGGCGTGTTGGACATGGGCGCCAGCGCCGGCATCTGGCGGTTGTCGGCCGGGCCCCGGGGCCCGAAGAGGTTGCCCGCGCCGCGGCGGATGGTGGCGTCGGGCGCCGCCGCCGCCACCTGCGCCTCACCGCCGATGACGAGCCCGGCGGCGTCCTCGTCGAGCTTCTCCATCATGTAGTGCTCGAGCGCTTCGGCCTTCGCCTCCGGATCGAGCGCCTCCACCATCGCCAGTCCGCCCACGCTCGCGAGAAATGCCCGTCGATCGATGTCCATCGCCGTCCTCCCATGAAAAAGAAAAACCGGGTTTCCGCGCCCGCGTGGGCGAGCGAGAAACCCGGTGGTGGTCGAGGGCCTGGTGGCGCGTCAGCTCCCGGTTGGGGTGGCCGTCTGCCGTGGGTCCGCCGTCGTGTCGTCCGTTACGCCGCGGCCTTGGCCGGCTGCGCGAGCGCGTGCTCGAAGACCTGCACGGCCTTCTGCATCTCCTCCATCGTGCCGATGGAGATGCGGACGTGCGACTTCTCGTAGGGCGGGAAGTCGCGCCCGATGAGCACGCCTTCCTTGAGGCAGGCCTCGCGGAACTCGCGGGCCGGCCGCTTGACGTCGATGAACATGAAGTTGGTCTGCGAATCGGTGTGCGTGTAGCCCCGATCCGCGAACCACTTCTGCGTGAAGTTGCGAGCCGCCTCGTTGCGCTTCTGCTCGTCCTTCACCCAGCTCTCGGGCACGGCCAGCGCGGCCTTCGCGCCCTGGAGCGCCATCACGCTGATGTTGCCCACGCCGTCCCAGTCGGCCATCTTCTTGATGGTGTCCTTGTGGCCGACGGCGTAGCCGATGCGGATGCCGGCCATGCCGTAGCACTTCGAGAAGGTGCGCGCAGCGACCACGCGGGGGTTCTCCACCGCCAGCGGGATCATCGTCTCGTAGCCCGGCATGGTGCCGTACTCGAAGTAGGCCTCGTCCACCAGCACGGTGGTGTTGGGCGACGCCTTCATCAGCGTGGTCAGGTAGGCCCTGGTGTCCGAGCCCGTGACCGCGGTGGCCACCGGGTTGTTCGGATTGCAGTAGAACACCAGGCCGGCGCCCTTCGACGCCTGCTGCATGGCGTCGAGGTCCATCTTGAGGCCGGCGCCGAGCTTCACGCCCGTGATGGGATGGCCCATCAGGCGCGCGTAGTCCGCGCACTCCTCGTAGGCCGGGATTGCCGCCACGAGGCCGGCAGTCTTCGACGTGAAGACGTGGGTGCTGGTGCGCAGGATCTGCGTGGACCCGGACCCCAGCAGCACGTTCTCACGCTTGACGCCGTGCTTCTTGGCGATCAGCTCCGACACCTCTTCGGCCGTGGCGAACGGGTAGCGGCCGGCTTCGGGGAACGCGGACGTCCGGATGGCGGACAGGACGTCCTTGTGGCAGCCGAGCGGGTTCTCGTTGCTCGACAGGATGATCGACGGGGCGGGGCCTGCGATGGGCTGGATCCCCTGCGCGAAGAGCGACGCCTCGCGGCCGCGCGAGGTAATCCACATCCCGGTGGCGCCGACGCCCAGCGTCTGCACGAACGAACGTCGCGAGAGCGACATGGCTGAAACCTCCTTCACTCTGGACATCGGATTACCGCCCGTCCTTGCTGGACGTGGTCGTGGTCGAGCCCAGCACCTTCTTGAACACGTCCACGGCCTTCTGCATCTCGGCCATGGTGCCGATGGAGATGCGGCAGTGGGTCTTCTCGTAGGGCGGGAAGTCCCGTCCCACGAGCACGCCGGCCGCGCGGCAGGCGTCACGGAACCCGGCGGCGGGCCGCTTGATGTCCATGAACAGGAAGTTGGTCTGCGAGTCGGTGCCGCTGACGCCCATGTCGGTGAACGCCTTCACCGTGAAGGCCTTCACCTCGGTGTTGCGCTTCCGCTCGTTGTCGATGTGCGCCTGGTTGGCCCACCCGGCGATGGCGCCGCCCAGGGTGAGGGTGCCGAGCCCGTACGGCATCTTGTACGCCTGGATCGCCTTGATCGTCGGCGCGTGGCCGATCGCGTATCCCGCGCGCAGGCCTGCCATGCCATACGCCTTCGAGAAGGTCCGCGTCACGAACACGTTGGGCGTCGAGAGGGCGATGTCCACGGCCGACTGGTAGGACGGATCCGTGACGTAATCGTGATAGGCCTCGTCGATGAGGATCATCGTGTCGGGCGAGGCTGCGCGGATGGCCTTGACCATGTCGGCCACGGCGGTCTTCCCGTGCACGGTCGCCGTCGGATTGTTCGGGTTGCAGAAGAACACCAGGCCGGCGCCCTTCGACGCCTCGATCATCTTCGCGATGTCGATGCGGAGCTTCCCGTCGAGCGCCACCTCGCGCACGGGCGTCCCGATCTTCTTCGCCGTGTCGCGCGGGTTCTCGAACGAGGGCCACGCCGTCACCAGCGCCTTGCCGGGCGAGGTGAACGCGCGCACCGCGTGCGTCAGGATTTCGCCCGAGCCGGGGCCGAGCAGCAGGTTCTCGTTCTTCGCCTGGAACTTCTGGGCCAGCGCCGTGATGAGCGCGCCCTCGGTCTGCCGGGCGTTGAACGGATAGCGATGGGCTTCGGGGAACTTCCCGACGATGGCGTCGAGCACGTGCTGGCCGGGCCCAAGCGGGTTCTCATTGCTGGCGATGCGGACGGGCATGGCTCCTGCCATCCCCTGCTCGCCGTACTCGATCATGCCGGCTTCGCGACCCCGAGCGGAAATCCACTCACCCTGCACGGGCTGGTCAAGAGTCGCAAGACGCTGAAAGAGTCGCCGACGGGTCAGCGACATACGATGCCTCCTTGGTTCACTGCGGCGGGAAATGCCACCTGGGTTGTGCCTCGCGGCGATTTTACACGCTTTCCACCCTTTGCGGGGATCGATCCGGGGCGGGGGTGTCGCCAGCGCCAAGCCAGGCCCTGGCGTTGCGGACGCTGGCCTCGTCGCCGACGACGTATAAGACGTCTCCCGCCGCGAACACCCAGTCCACGGCGGGTGGGGCCAGGGTGGTCCCCCCACGCTTCACGGCCAGAATGGTGGCGCCGGTCGCGGCCCGCAGGTTGACCGCGGTCAGGCTCTGCCCCACGGCCCGATCGCCCGCGGTCAGCTGGTAGCTGGACACCGGGGTGGCGCCCAGCAGGCCGGCCACCTGGTCCGAGGACGCCGCCGGGGCGGCCACGTTGCGGGCCGTCGAGCTGGCCATCAGCCGGCGCGCATCCCCCACCAGCTCTTCCGTAACGTTGCCCGGCACATCCAGCCGCACCAGCAGGTGGGCCATCACCTCCAGCGAGGCTTCCAGCTCCTCGGCCACGGCACGGGTCGCGCCCGCCCGGACCATGCGCTCGGCCTCGGCGCGGTACCGCGTCCGGACAATCACCGGGACGTTCCGGTTCAGGGCCCGCACGGCCCGCACCGCCCGCTCGGACGCGCCCGGGTCGCTCAGCACGGCTACCACCGCAGCGGCCCGCGTCACGCCCGCCGCCTGCAGTGGCTCGGCCGCCGTGGCATCGCCGTAGAGAATATGGTGCCCCTGGGCAGCGGCGTCGCGCACGGCCACTCCGTCCAGCTCGAGGATGACATGGGGCGTCTGGACGCCGCGAAGCGCCCAGGCGATGAGCCGGCCGCCGACCCCGAATCCCAGGATCAGCACGTGTCCCGTCAGCTCCTCGCGGGGCGCGGCCTCGGGCATGCCTGTTTCCGCGCGCCCGCCGGCTACCCACCCCCCGAAGGCCGGCGCCACGCCCACCAGCCACGGCGTGACCATCATCGTCAGGACGCTGGCGGCCAGCAGCACCTGCCAGGCCTCCGGATCGATGGCGCCGTTGGCCACGGCGCTCCCGCCCAGCACGAACGAGAACTCCCCAATCTGCGCCAACCCGAGCGCGGTGGTCAGGGCGACGCGGTGAGGCACGCGCGCCAGCCTGAGCGCCAGGGTGGCCCCGAAGGTCTTCAGGACCACGATGGCCAGCGCCACCCCCACGACCCAGTGAAGCACCGGCGCCAGCGCCGCCGGCTGCACGAGCAGCCCAATCGAGATGAAGAACAAGCTGCTCAGCAGGTCGCGAAGCGGGCGAATCTCGGCGTGAATCTGGTGGCTGAACTCGCTCTCGTCGATCACCAGGCCCGCCAGGAACGCGCCCACCGTCATCGACAGGCCCAGGACCGACGCCAGCCACGCCGTGCCGAGGCTGGCCACCAGCACCATCAGCCCGAAGGCCTCCCGGCCAGACACGGTCGCGAGCCGGAACAGCAGTGGCAGGAGGAACCGCGTCACGGCCGTCAACGACACCGCGATGACGGCCAGCTGGATGAGCGTGCGGCCCAGGCTGGGCGCATCGGTGGATCCGAACAGCACCGGCGCCAGCACCAGCGCGACCAGCGCCGCCAGGTCCTGCAACAGCAGGATGCCGACCGCCAGGCTGCCATGCGGCGCGTGCAGCTCGTTTCGCCGCGTCAGCTCGCGGATGATGATGGAGGTGTTCGAGATGGCAACGAAGAACCCGACGAACAGCGCGGTCTCGAGCCGGCCCCCGAGCAGCGCATAGGCGATGGGCGCCGTCACCGCCATCGTGCCCACCACCTGCGCGCCGCCCCCGACCACGACTTTGCGCCAGAGCCGGCGCACCTCGCTGAACGACAGGTCGAGGCCGACCATGAAGAGCAGCAGGGCGATGCCGATCTCCGAGAGGGCCGTGACCGTTTCTTCCGAGCCGACGAACCCGAAGCCGCCCGGGCCGGCGATCACCCCCGTGGCGATGAGGCTGACGATGGCCGGCGCGCGCAGGCGGCCGCCAATGAGCAGGAGGACGATCGCCAGCGCGTACAACAGGACGAGATCCTGGACGATGAAGCTGCCATGCACGCGGTTTCTACTGTATCGCGACCCTCCGGGCGCGCTCGGCCGGCGCGCCCCTTTGATAAGCTAGCCGTGTGTCGACTCCCCAAGGGCTGACGGGTCGGCGGCCGCGACGCCGCCGCGGCCCCGAGACCGTCGCCCAGCCCCCCGGCCCGGCGCCCATCGACTGGTCCCGGCTGGATCCCGCCGATCTCACCGCTCCGGCCCTGTACATCAACCGCGAGCTCAGCTGGCTGGAGTTCAATCGCCGCGTCCTGGCGCAGGCGCAGGACCCGTCACACCCGCTGCTCGAGCGGGTGAAGTTCCTGGCGATTGCCGGCACCAACCTGGACGAGTTCTTCATGGTGCGGGTGGCGACGATCCTGAAGAAGTTCCGCGCGGGCATCGAGGAGACCTCGTTCGACGGGCTCAGCACGGCCGAGGAGCTGGCCATCATCCGCAGCCGCGCGCTGGCGCAGATCGACGAGCAGACCGCGTGCTGGGCGCGCGACCTGCGCCCGCAACTGACCGCGGAGGGCATTCACTTCCTCGAGCCCTCCGACTCCTCGCCCGCCATCGACACCTGGCTGACGTCGTACTTCAAGGCCCACATCTTCCCCGTCCTCACGCCGCTGGCCTTCGACCCGGGCCACCCGTTCCCGTACATCTCGAATCTGAGCATGAACCTGGCGGTCCGGGTGCGGCACGGCGGCCGCACGAAGTTCGCCCGCGTGAAGGTGCCCGGCATGCTGCCGCGCTTCGTGGCTCTCCCCGACAACCTGGCGCCGCAGGGCGGCGTGGCCTACGTGTTCCTCGAGGACGTCATCCGGCGCAACATCCAGGAGCTGTTCCCCGGCACCCAGGTGGAGGGCGCGCACATCTTTCGCGTCATCCGCGACACCGACATGGTGATCCAGGAGGACGAGGCCGACGACCTGCTCGAAACCGTTGACCGGGGGCTGAAACAGCTGCGCTACGGCGCCCTGTCGCTGCTGCAGGTCGAGTCGGACATGCCCCGCCGCGTGCTGAACATCCTCGTGGAGAACTTCGAGATCGAGGAGGACATCGTCACGCGCACGTCCGAGCGCGTCGGCTTCGGCGACTGGCACGCGCTCACCAAGCTCCACCGGCCGTCCTTGAAGGACCCGGTGTTCACGCCGCACACGCTCTGGGGCCCCGACGACGCCGACACGGTGTTCGAGCAGATTTCGGACCAGGACTTCCTGCTGCACCACCCGTTCGAGTCGTTCACGTCGGTCGAGACCTTCCTCCGCGCCGCGGTGGCCGATCCCAACGTGGTGGCGATCAAGATGACGCTGTACCGCATCGGCCCGAACTCGCCGCTGGTGGACATGCTCATCCAGGCGGCCGAGCAGGGCAAGCAGGTGGCAGTGCTCGTCGAGCTGAAGGCGCGCTTCGACGAGCGCAACAACATCGCCTGGGCCAACCGGCTCGAGGACGCGGGCATCCACGTCGTCTACGGCCTGGTCAACCTGAAAGTGCACTGCAAGCTGTGCCTGGTCGTGCGCAAGGAGACCGACGGCATCCACCGCTACGCGCACGTCGCGACCGGCAACTACAACCGGGTCACCTCGCAGGTCTACACCGACCTGGGCATCTTCACCGCCGACGAGCACATCCTCGACGACGTGACGGAGGTGTTCAATTCGCTGACGGGGTACTCGAGCCGTCGCTCGTATCACGCGCTGCTCGTGGCACCGGGCGGGCTGCGCCAGGGGTTCCGGGCGCTGGTCGAGCGCGAGGTGGCGCACGCCGCCGCGGGGCGCCCGGCGGGCATCATCATCAAGAACAACGCCGTGGCCGATCCGGCGATGATCCGCACGCTCTACCGGGCCTCGCAGGCGGGCGTGTCCATCGACATGATCGTGCGCGGGGTCTGCTGCCTCAGGCCGGGGATCCCCGGCATCAGCGACCGCATCCGCGTCCGCTCCATCGTCGGGCGCTTCCTCGAGCACTCGCGCATCTACTGGTTCGAGAACGGCGGTGAGCCCGAGGTGTACATCGGCAGCGCCGACCTGATGGAACGCAACCTCGACCGGCGCGTCGAGGTGCTCTGCCCGATCGCCGATCCGGATCTGCGGCAGCACCTCCGCGACGTCGTGCTCGCGGCGGTCACCGCCGACACCGAGCGCTCGTGGACGCTGCAGACCGACGGCACCTACGTGCGCCTCCCTGCCGTTCCGGGCGAGACGCCGGTGGATGCACAGAAGGTGCTGCTCGCGCACTACACCTCGGGGGAGAGAACGTCGTAACCTCGAACTGACAGGCCGCGCCTATTGCCAGCGGAACAGCCGGAGCGCCATCGCGAAGGTGCCGAGGCCCCACGCGAGCAGGATGGCGATCTCGCCGCGCAGCGCCACGAGCGACAGGCCCTCGTTCATCACCCCGCGCAGCGCGTCGTTCAGCGCGGTCAGCGGCAACGCCTGGATGAAGGGCTGCATCACCTCGGGGAAGTTGCTCGAGGCGAAGAACACGCCCGAGAGCACCCACATCGGCATCATCACCAGGTTCATCAGGCCCGACACCGCCTCGATGGTGCGCGCGCGGCTGGCCACGAGCAGGCCGAGGCCGCCGAAGCTGAGCGCGCCGGTCAGCGCCAGCGTCGCCAGCGCCGCCACCCCGCCGCGCACCCCGACGCCGAACACCACCCAGGCGAAGCCGACAATGACGATGGTCTCCAGCGCGAGGAACAGCAGCCGGCTGAGCACGTGCGAGGCCAGGTAGGCGGCGCGCGACATCGGGGTCGCCACCAGCCGCTTGAGCAGCTTCTTCGTGCGCGCCTGCACGATCGAGAAGCCCACCCCCCAGAGGCCGGTGCCCATGATGTTCATGCCCAGCAGGCCCGGCACCAGCCAGTCGATGTAGCGCGAGCCGATGGCGTCGATGGGCCGCTCGTCGGCGGCGAACGCGTCCTGCCGGCCGGCCGCGCGCTGCAGCGCGCGGTCCACCGCGAGCCGGGCCACCTGGCTTTCGGCGCGCGACTCGTCGAACCGGTAAACGGGCGGCGTACCGGGAACGACGACGACGGGCGCGCGGCCGTCGCGCACGGCCCGATCGATCTCATCCGGCCCGATCGCGCGGACCGTGAACCCGCCGGCCTCGTCGAGCACGCGGCGCACCGCCTCGGCCCCGTCCTGCTCGGCCACGCCGACGATGACGGGCTCGGCGCCGCGCGAGCGGAACGCGATGCCGAGCGCGCAGGTCATGATCACCGGGAAGGCAAAGACCCAGAACACGGCCTCCGGCTCGCGCAGGAACTCGCGGAACCGCGCGAGGGTGAGCTCCACCAGCGGGTGCGACGCGCCGCCTCGATCAGTCATCGCGCAGGTGCCTCCCGGTGAGCGACACGAACACGTCCTCGAGCGTCGCGCTGTGCGTGCCGAGCAGGCTGAGCGTGGCGTGGTCCTGGCGCAGGCGATCGAGCAGCGCCGGGATCGTCGCGTGGAGTTCGGAAGTGGCCAGCGCCACGTGGCCGTCCGCGTGGCGCACGTCGCGCACGCCGGGCAGCGCGCGAAGCGTCTCGTCCGCGGGCGGGGCGCCCTCCACCGCGAACTCCACCACGTGCTCGGCGCCGATCGACGCCACCAGCTCACGCGGGGTGCCGAGGGCGATGAGCGTGCCCTTGTCCATGATGCCCACGCGATCGCAGAGCGCGTGGGCCTCGTCCATGTAGTGCGTGGTGAGGAGGATGGTGCCGCCCGCGGCGCGGAAGCGCCCGAGCACCTCCCAGAGCTGGCGCCGGGACTGCGGGTCGAGACCCGTGGTGGGCTCGTCCAGGAACAGCAGATCGGGGCGCCCGGCCAGCGCGCACGCCACGGCCAGCCGCTGCTTCTGCCCGCCGGAGAGCTTGCCCACCCAGGACCCGCGCTTCGTGCCGAGCTCCACGACGTCGAGCAGCTCGTCCACGGTGGGCCCCTCCGTGAAAAACGATCGGAACAGCCGGAGGGTCTCTTCGACCGTCAGCTTCTCCGCGAGCTGGGTTTCCTGCAACTGCACGCCGAGCCGGCGCCTGAGCTCGTCGCGGTCGGTGCGCCACTGCTTGCCAAGCACCTGCACTTCGCCGGCATCCTGGTCGAGCAGGCCCTCGAGGATCTCGATCGTGGTGGTCTTGCCGGCGCCGTTGGGGCCGAGCAGGCCGAAGCACTCGCCTCGCCTCACCTCGAGGTCGAGGCCCGCGACGGCGACGATGTCGGGGTAGCGCTTGACGAGGCCGTGGCAGGCCAGCGCCGGGGAGTCCGTGGGCACGCCCGTCATTCTACGGGAGGCGGCGTGACGGAGGCGCGACCGACCCGCTGGCCTCCCCCCGGCCTGCGGTCTGGTGTACACTCACCCGCTGTGTCGGCGATTGTGCTGATTGGCCCCGCCGCTGCGCTGGATCTCCTCCGCAAGCAGCTGGCGTCGGACCATCCGGTTCAACTGTTCACAGACCACGAAGTGCGCGAGGCGGTGGAGTACATCGCGGCGGCGCGCCCCGAGATGGTCGCCATCGATGCGGAGTTCGCCGTCAGCGCGCGCGGCGAGGCGCTCATCGGCCGCATCGAGGAAGACCCCACGCTCCGGTGCCAGTTGAAGCTGCTGGCTCGCGGCGAGAACGGGTCCCCACCCGTGCGCAAGAGCGGCACGGGCATCACGCCGGCCGGCGCCGCCCCCGCCCCCTACGAGAAGAGCGGCACGCGCCGGGCCGCGCGCGTGCGCATGCCCGAGGGCGTGGCGGTCACGCTCGATGGCAACCCCGCCGAACTCGTGGACCTGTCCACGGTCGGGGCGCAGGTGGTCTCGAAGGCGGTGCTCAGGCCCAACCAGCGCGTGCGCGTGGCGCTGCCCGAGGGCAGGCGTCACCTGCGCTGCGCCGGATCGGTGGTGTGGGCCTCGTTCGAGATGCCGTCCGGGAAGTCGCCGCGCTACCGCGCGGGCCTGAAGCTCTCCGGCGTCGAAAGCGACGACCTGCAGGGCTTCGCCGACCGGCACAAGGCCGATCCCTCAGGCGAGACGCACTGACGCCTGCGGGAACCAGCGTCCCGCGACCGTCTCCTCGCGCACGATGGTCTCGCCGCGATCGGATCCCGTCGAGATGATCGCCATCGGCACGCCGCTCACCTCTTCCAGCCGCGCGATGTAGCGCCGCGCCTCACCGGGCAGCGCCGCGAAGCGCGTGAGGCCCTTCGTCGGCGCCGTCCACCCGGGCCACGATTCGTAGATGGGCGTGCACGGGCCCACCGTGTTCAGGTCGGCCGGGAACTCGGTGACCGTGCGATCGCCCACGGCATACCCGGTGCAGATGTCGATTCGCTCGAGGCCGTCGAGCACGTCGAGCTTGGTGAGGGCGAGCGCATCGATGCCGTTCACGCGCACGGCATAGCGCACGGCCACGGCGTCGTACCAGCCGCAGCGGCGCGGCCGCCCGGTCGAGGCGCCGTACTCCTGCCCGCTCTCGCGCAATCGCTCGCCCATCTCGCCGACGAGCTCGGTCGGCAGCGGGCCCTCGCCCACGCGCGTGGTGTAGGCCTTGGCCACGCCCAGCACGCCGTGCACGGCCCTGGGCGGGATGCCCAGCCCGGTGCACGCGCCGCCGATCGACGCATTCGACGACGTGACGTACGGGTAGGTCCCGTGGTCGATGTCGAGCATCGTCCCCTGCGCGCCCTCGATGAGGATGCGCTTGCCGTCGCGCATCGCCTCGGCGAGCACCAGCGAGACGTCGCCGGTCCAGCGGCGCATCCGCTCCCCGTGCGCGAGCAGCTGCTGGTAGACGGCGCGCCACTCCATCTTGGTGTCCTTGATGATCTGGTTGCGCGCGTGCACGTTCTCGCGCACCTCGTCGGCGAGCGCCTGCGTGTCGACCAGGTCGCACACGCGGATGCCGCGGCGCCCGATCTTGTCCTCGTAGGCGGGGCCGATGCCGCGCGACGTGGTGCCGATCCTCCGCTCGCCCCGGCGCGCCTCGCTGAGCACGTCGAGCTCGCGGTGGTACGGGAGAATGAGGTGCGCCTTCTCGCTGATCAGCAGCCGATCGCCGACCGCGATGCCGAGCGCGGCCAGCTCGTCGATCTCCGCGAACAGCGCCTGCGGATCGACCACCACGCCGTTGCCGATGACGCACCGCACGCCGTCGTGCAGGATGCCCGACGGGATGAGGTGCAGCACGAACTTCCTGCCGTTCACGTAGACGGTGTGCCCGGCGTTGTGGCCACCCTGGTACCGCGCGACGACGCCGAAGTGAGGCGTGAGAAGGTCGACGATCTTCCCCTTGCCTTCGTCGCCCCACTGCGCGCCCAGGACCGCGATGTTCATGCCTACTACTGTATCCTACGGCCGATGATTCTCCTCGACGGCTCGCACCTGACGCTCGACCAGCTGCTCGCGATCGCAGATCGCGGCGCGGAGGTCGCGCTCGCACCAGGGGCGAGGAGCGGCGTCGCGGCGGCGCGCGCCGTCGTCGACCGGGTGACCGACGGCGATGCCGCCGTCTACGGCATCAACACGGGCTTCGGCAACTTCGCCGAGACGCGCATCGACCACGCGGATCTCGCGCGGCTGCAGGTCAACCTGGTGCGGAGCCACGCCGCGGGCGTGGACGCGCCGCTCCCGCCGCGCGCCGTGCGCGCGATGATGGCGCTCAGAGCCAACGTGCTCGCCAAGGGCTACTCCGGCATCCGCGTGGACACGCTCGAGCGCCTGCTGGCGCTGGTCAACCACGGCGTGCACCCGCGGGTCCCGAGCCGCGGCTCGGTGGGCGCCAGCGGCGACCTCGCCCCGCTCGCGCACCTGGCGCTCGTGCTGATCGGCGAGGGACAGACGTGGGACGGCCAGCGCGCGGAGGACGGCGCGCGGGCGCTGGCCGCCGCCGGCCTCGAGCCCGTGACGCTGGGCCCGAAGGAAGGCCTCGCGCTCATCAACGGCACGCAGGCCTCGACGGCGGTGCTGGCCCTGGCGCTCGCGGGCGCCGCACAACTCGCGCGCGCGGCCGATGTCGTGGCGGCGCTCACCATCGACGCGCTGCTCGGATCGCGCAAGCCGTTCGACCCGCGCATCCACGCCGCGCGCGCGTTCCCGGGCCAGGCCGCCTCCGCCGACAACCTGTGGCGGCTGATCGACGGCAGCGCGCTCAATCATTCGCACGCCGACTGCGGCCGCGTGCAGGACGCCTACTCCGAGCGCTGCGTGCCGCAGGTGCACGGCGCGGCCCGCGAGGCCCTCGCGTGGATCCGCCATGTCGTGAGCGTCGAGATGAACGCCGCGACCGACAACCCGATGGTGTTCGCCGATGCGGGCGACATCGTGTCGGGCGGCAACTTCCACGGCGCGCCGGTGGCGCTCGCCGCCGACCTGCTGGCCATGGCGGTCATCCAGCTGGCGACGATCAGCGAGCGGCGGTCGGAGCGGCTCGTCAACCCGGCGCTGAGCGGCCTGCCGGCGTTCCTCACCGCGCACGGCGGGCTGCAATCGGGCCTCATGATGGCGCAGGTGACCGCCGCCGCGCTCACCTCCGAGCTGAAGACGACGTGCCACCCGGCCTCGGCCGACACGATTCCGACCTCGGCGAACAAGGAGGATCACGTGAGCATGAGCATGGGTGCGGCGCTCAAGGCCGAGCGCGCGCTGCAACTCGCGCGCCACGTGCTGGCCGTCGAAATGCTCTGCGCCTGCCAGGCGATCGACCTGCGCGCCCCGCTCCTCAGCACGCGCGCGCTGATGGGCGCCCACGGCGCCGTGCGCGCGGTGGTCCCGACGCTCGTCGACGATCGATCCCCGGCTCCCGATATCGATGCGATCGCCGCATTGATCTCCACGAGTGCGCTCGAGTACGCGACGGGGGTGGTTGTCAACTGATTTCAGATCGCATTTTCAGTTTGACAAGGGGGGCGACGGTGCTTAGTTTCTTATCTTCGCGTTCTACTCCCGCCCACGCTGCTCGTTGCCGATGACCACTGTTGCTCGCTCCATCCGCGCTCCTCGCGGCACGTCGCTGACGTGCAAGGGCTGGCCCCAGGAGGCCGCCCTGCGGATGCTGATGAACAATCTGGATCCAGAAGTGGCCGAGCGCCCTGACGATCTGGTGGTGTACGGCGGCACCGGCAAGGCCGCGCGATCCTGGGACGCCTTCGACGCCATCGTCCGCACGCTCCGCGCGCTCGAGCACGACGAGACGCTGCTCATCCAGTCGGGCAAGCCCGTCGGCGTGTTCCGCACCTCCACGCACGCGCCGCGCGTGCTCATCGCCAACGCGAACCTCGTGCCGAAATGGGCCACGTGGGAGACGTTCCGCGATCTGGAGGATCGCGGCCTCACCATGTACGGCCAGATGACCGCCGGCAGCTGGATCTACATCGGCACGCAGGGCATCCTGCAGGGCACGTACGAAACGCTGGCCGAACTGGCCCGCCGCCACTTCGGCGGCTCGCTGGCCGGCCGCGTCACCGTCACGGCGGGCCTCGGCGGGATGGGCGGCGCCCAGCCGCTGGCCGTCACGATGAACGAGGGCGTGGCGCTCGTCGTCGAGGTCGATCCGGCGCGGATCGAGCGGCGGCTCGCGGGCCGCTACCTCGACGAGTCCACCGACAATCTCGACCGGGCGCTCGCCCGCGCGCGCGAATGCGCCGCGGCGCGCACGCCCCGCTCCATCGGCCTGCTCGCCAACGCCGCCGACGTGCTGCCCGAGCTGGTGCGGCGCGGCTACACGCCCGACGTCGTCACCGATCAGACCTCGGCGCACGATCCGCTGGTGGGCTACGTTCCCACCGGGCTCACCTTGGCCGAGGCCGATCGCCTGCGCGCGTCCGATCCCGCGGAGTACGAGCGCCGCAGCATCGCAGCGATGGGCCGCCACGTCGCCGCGATGCGGGCGATGCAGCAGCGCGGCGCGGTGGCGTTCGACTACGGCAACAACATCCGCGCGCAGGCGGTGAAGGCCGGCGTCACCGATGCGTTCGAGATCCCCGGCTTCGTGCCCGCCTTCATCCGCCCGCTCTTCTGCGAGGGCAAGGGCCCGTTCCGCTGGGCGGCGCTCTCGGGAGATCCCGAGGACATCCACGCCACCGACCGCGCGGCGCTCGAGATGTTCGCCCACGACGAGCCGCTCTGCCGGTGGATCCGCATGGCCGGCGAGCGTGTCGCCTTCCAGGGACTGCCCGCCCGCATCTTCTGGCTCGGATACGGCGACCGCGCGCGCTTCGGCCTGCGGCTGAACGAGCTGGTGCGGACCGGCGCCGTGCGGGCGCCCATCGTCATCGGCCGCGACCATCTCGACACCGGGTCGGTGGCCTCGCCGAACCGCGAGACTGAGGGCATGCGCGACGGCAGCGACGCCATCGCCGACTGGCCGATTCTGAACGCACTGCTCAACGCGTCGGCCGGCGCGACGTGGGTGTCGGTGCATCATGGAGGTGGTGTGGGCATCGGCTACTCGCTGCATGCGGGGATGGTCATCGTCGCCGACGGGTCGGCGGACGCCGACGAGAAGCTGCAGCGCGTGCTGACCTGCGATCCCGGCACCGGGGTGGCGCGGCATGCCGACGCGGGGTATCCGGAGGCAATTCGAACAGCGCGCGAGCGCGGGGTGACGATTCCGATGGCCGAGCAGGCAGGGCGATGATGGCGCCACACGAGGGACTCGAGCGCCGTGTGCTGGCGGCCCTGGAGGCCAGCCCGACACGGATTCCGGTCGTCCTGGGCGGCTGCGGCTCGGGACGCTCCACACTGCTGCACGCGCTGGCCGATCGGCTCGGCCGCAGCCAGTGCCAGTACATCGACGTCGAGCGCGCGGCCAGCACGCCCGAGCGCTTCCAGCGCGCCGTGTCGAGCGTCTCGCCCTTCCTGCCGCCGGCCGCGCCCGCGCCCGAGCCCACCTCGGCGCGCGAGGCCTTCGAACGCACGCTGCGCCTGCTCACGCGCCCCGCGGCGGGCGACCGGCCCGCGACCTTCCTGCTCGACGAGGTGCTCGAGCTCCGCACCTTCGAGAGCTTCCCCGGCCTGCGGCACGTGCAGCGCGAGCTGCTGCAGGCGCTGGCCGACAGTCCCAACCGCTTCGTGCTCACCAGTCGCTACGTGGCGCGCGCGCACCGCCTGCTGCGCGATGCGGGCAGCCGCTTCGAGGTCATCCACCTGCCCGCGCTGAGCGCGGCCGAGGTGACGGCGATGCTGCCGCCGCTCGGCGAGACCACCGCCGACGATCGCGAGTTCCTCGGCCGCACCATCCAGGCGCTCGCCGACGGCCGCGCGGCCTACGTGCGCGCGATGGGCGACGCCACGGCCTCGATGAGCACGCGCGGCGGGGATCCGATCAGCGCGCTCACGGCGCTGCTGACGGCCGACGGCGCGCTCACGTCCTGGTGCGCCTATCGCTACGAGCTGCGGCTGCACCGCGCCCGCGGATACGGCGCGCTCAAGGCCATCCTCGAAATCCTCGCGGAGGACGAGCCGCTCACCCTCACCGAGATCGCGCAGCGCCTGCAGCGCACGCCAGGCTCGACGAAGGACTACCTGTCGTGGCTGGAGGACGTCGATCTCATCGTCTCCAGGCAGAAACGGTACAGCTATGCGGATCCGCTGATGCGGCTCTGGGTGCGCCTGCACTGCCGCCCGGTGCCCCCCTCGGTCGACGAGGTCGCGCGCGAGGTGCAGGCCTACGCGGCGGCGCGCCTGCCCGAGGCCGAACCGGCGGCGGTGGCGCGCGTCGCCACCGGCGATCGCCGATCGGTCGGCATCATCGAGATCGACTGAGGTCTCCGAGAACACGAAGGTCACGAAGAACACGAAAGAGAACACGAAGGGCAGCCAGGAAAGACTTCTCGCGCCAGCCCCTCAAAGAACTTCGTGTGTCTTGCTTCGTGGCCTTCGTGCCCGTCGTGTTCCCGTGACACCGATCACGCCGTCTCGCCGCCGGCCTCCGCCGCCAGGCGCTCGAGCGCCGCGCGCGCCGCTTCCTGCTCGGCGTCCTTCTTCGTACGGCCCTCGCCTTCGGCGAGCAGTTGGTCGTCGACCACGACCTGGACGGAGAACTGCTTGCGGTGTTCCGGCCCCGCTTCCGCCGACACGCGGTAGGACGGCAGCGATCGGCCGAGGCTCTGCAACCGCTCCTGCAGGCGCGACTTGTGGTCGCGGCCGAAGTACCCGGGCACGCGCGCTTCGTCCATGCGCAGCGCCAGTTCCTTCACGATGAAGGCCCGCGCCGCCTCGAGCCCGCCGTCGAGATAGAGGGCGGCGATGAGCGCCTCGCAGGTGTCGGCCAGCAGCGCCGGCTTGCGACGGCCGCCGGTCTTCTCCTCGCCCCTTCCCAGGATCATGTGCTCGCCGAGGCCCAGGCCTTCGGCCATCTCGGCGAGGGCGGTCGTGGACACGAGGTTCGACTTGATCTTCGACTTCTGCCCCTCCGAGTACGTGGGGAACGAGCGGAAGAGCGCGTCGGCGACGACCAGCCCGAGCACCGCGTCGCCCAGGAACTCGAGGGACTCGTTGTCCACCACCCCGCCGCTCGGGTCCTCGTGGGCCTTCGACTTGTGGGTGAGCGCGTGCTCCAGCAGCCCGCGGTCGCGGAAGCGGTAGCCGAGGCGCGCCTCGAGCGCGGTCAGCTGCTGCGGGAGTGGCACGACCAGCCCGCCCGCCACCTGCTCGCGGTGCGACTCGATGATGCGCACCGCCTCTTCGGCCTCGGCCTCGCGCACCGAGACCCGCGTCTCGCCCAGCGTGCTCACGGTGAACGGGAACATGCCGGGCGGCGCGCCCGCGGTGCGCACCGACTCGACGCCGTGGCTCTCGAGCAGCGCCTGGACGACATTGGCCTCGATGTCGGAGTGCGTCCGGAACACGACGGTCAGCGCGGTCATCCGACCTTCATGAGGATCATGGTCATGTCGTCGTGCTGGTCGGCCTCGCCCGCGAACTCGCGCAGCTCGGCCAGGATGTACGAGCGCAACCGGTCGAACGGGAGGTGCGCGTACTGCTCGATGACTCTTGCCAGCCGTGCCTCGCCGTAGCAGTCGAACGCCTCGTTCATCGTCTCGCTGATGCCGTCGGTGAACAGGACCAGCAGGTCGTCGTGGTCGAGCGCCATCGTGCGCTCCTGGAGGATCGACTCGAACAGCTCGCCGTTGTCGATGTTCAGTCCCACGACCAGGCCGTCCGGGGCCAGGACATCGGCTCGCCCGAGACCGGGAGGCATGCCGCCGGGCACGTGGATCAGCGGGCAGTGGCCGGCGCGGGCGAAGGTGAACTCGCGCCGCTCGAGATCGATGACGCCGTAGGTCATCGTGATGAAGCTCTTCGCATCCAGGTTCTGCGCGACGACCTTGTTGACCGCGATGAGGAACTCGCGAGGCTCGTGGTGCAGCCGCGCCAGCGACTGCACGATCACCTTCAGCTGCGCCATGTAGAGGCCTGCGGCCAGGCCCTTGCCGGCGACGTCGGCGATGAGCACGCCGAGCATGGTGTCGGTGATGGGCAGGAAGTCGTAGTAGTCGCCGGCCACTTCGCGCGCCGGTTCGCAGAAGGCCGCCAGCGTGAGGCCGGGAATGTCCTTCGGGGCCGGCGGCAGCAGCTTCTGCTGGATGTCGCGGGCCGCGTGCATTTCCTGCTCCATGCGGCCCTTCTCGGCCACCTCGCCGAGCAGCGTCGTGACCTCGCCGGTCATGGCGTTGAACGACTCGGCGAGCTCGCCCAGCTGATCGCGCGCGCGGACGGGGATGGTGTAGGCGAAATCGCGGTTGCGCAGGTGTTGCGTGCCGGTGAACAGGTCGTGCACGGCGCCGGTGATCTGCCGCGCGAGCAGCAGGCCGATGACGAGCGCGACGAACTGGATGATGAGGAACAGCCCGCCCACCAGCGCCAGGAACGCCAGCAGCACCTGCCCGAAGTTCATCTCGCCGACGCTGGCCGAGGCCGCCGAGAGCCGCTCGTAGATGGCCCACGCGTTGATGCGCATCGCCAGCGTCGCGCCCGAGGCCGTGCCGGTGGACCAGTCGACGTAGTCGAGGAACGCCACCCAGCGCTGCGTCGTGAGCGACAGCGTCTGGTCGCGCCCCAGCGGATCGGCGGGCACCTGCTCGACCGAACGCCCGGCCACGGGCAGCATGTTCTCGCGGGTGCCGAACGGGATGGCCGTGACCTCGCCGAGCCGGATCCCGGTCTCGTCGGTGATGCGCTGCTCGACGGCCTGCGAGAGCGGGATGTCGAGCACCACCGCCCAGGTGGGCGACGGCAGCTCCGGCAGGGCGACCGCCCGGGTGACCAGCCGGGTGTGGGCTTGCGGATCTCCGGCCGTGGGCGGCACGCTGTAGGCCAGCAGGCCCGCGAACCCGTCGCAGGTGATCCACTTGGGCAGGACCGCCGGCGCGTCGAGGTGCGACCACGGTCCGGCCGAGACCGGCAGGCTCACCGGAAGGTTCCGGGGCACGCGCACGGCGCGCGCGGGCTCCCCACCGCACGTCAGCCCGTCGACCGGCACGATGGTCAGCGACAGGAACGGATACCGGACCTCGCTGCTCGACTGCCGCCGCTCGAGCGTCTCGAGCGCCGCGCTGGCCGTCGGGCTCCGCTGCAGTTCCACGGCCGTCGTCTGCGCCAGGAACTGCGCCTGGTCGCTGAGGCTGCGGATGCGCGACTTCACCAGGTAGGAGCTGACGTTGAAGAACAGCAGCAGCCCGGCGAGCAGGAAGAAGGTGATGACCAGCAGCACCGGCACGACGCCGACGAAGACGTACGAGAGGATGAGCTTCCGGCGCACGCGCCACAGCAGCCGCCGCCGCGCCCAGAAGACGAGCCGCGTGAGGCCGTAGGCGCACACGAAGATCAGCGCGAGGCTGCCGACCATGTCGACGGCCTCGAGGACGGGCGGCAGCGTGCCGCCGACCGCCTCGATGGTCCACGTGAGGGCCTTGACGACGACGCCGATGAGCAGCGATCGGCCGGGGAAGGTGCCGAGCAGCCATCGCCGCCACGCGAGGCCCCGCGACGGCGTGGGACCGGGCGGCAGCGCGGGCGGACGTTCGGGGACGGTCATGCGGGGCGTGTTTGCGCGCGAAAATAATATCAGAGTATCGTTGACCCTTTCGGACACCGCGCATGAAACTCACCGACACCGCCCGCTTCAGCACCATCTGCATCCACGCCGGCCAGGAGCCCGACCCCACGACGGGCGCGATCATCACGCCGATCTACCAGACATCGACTTACGTCCAGGAAGGGCTGGGGCAGCACAAGGGCTTCGAGTACGGGCGCACGCACAACCCCACGCGGATGGCCCTCGAGCGCAACCTGGCCGCCATCGAAGGCGGCACCGCGGGTTTCGCGTTCGCATCGGGCATGGCGGCCATCGACGCCATCCTCACGCGCCTCGAGTCCGGCGACCACGTGCTGGTGAGCGACAACACCTACGGCGGCACCTTCAGGCTGTTCGAGCGCGTGCGGCGGAAGTTCGGGCTCGACTTCACCTACGTCGACACCTCGCGCCTCGAGCTCATCGAGCCGGCGTTGACGCCGAAGACGAAGTACCTGTTCCTCGAGTCCCCCACCAACCCGCTGCTGCGCGTCACCGACATCGCCGCGGCCAGCGAGATTGCGCACCGCCACGACGTGCGTGTCGTGGTGGACAACACCTTTGCCAGCCCCTACATCCAGCAGCCGCTCCGCCTCGGCGCCGACATCGTCACGCACAGCACCACGAAGTTCCTCAACGGCCACAGCGACAGCGTCGGCGGCATCGTCATCGTCAGGCACGCCGACGACGAGGAGTGGATGAGGTTCGTGCAGAACGCGGCGGGGGCCATCCTCGGGCCGATGGACTCGTTCCTGGTGCTGCGGGGCACCAAGACGCTGACCGTGCGGATGGAGCGGACCAACGCGAACGCGCAGGCGGTGGCCGAGTTCCTGGCCGCGCACCCGAAGGTCACGCAGACGATCTACCCGGGCCTGTCCTCGCACCCGCAGCACGCGCTGGCGAAGCAGCAGATGCGCGGCTTCGGCGGGCTCATCTCGTTCGACACCGGATCCATCGAGGCGGCGCGGCGCGTGCTGGGCAAGGTGCGGCTGATGGCGCTGGCCGAGAGCCTCGGCGGCGTGGAGACGCTCATCTCGCATCCGGCCGTGATGACGCATGCCTCGGTGCCGCCGGAACGGCGCGCCGCCATCGGCATCACCGACGGGCTCGTGCGCGTGTCGGTGGGGATCGAGGACGTCGACGATCTGACGGACGACCTCGCCCAGGCGCTCGGGTAGCACGCGGGGCGCCGTGGTTCTGCCATCGGCACTCCCGACTCCCGACTCCTGACGACTACTGCCGGTATTCCTTGAACGGGAGCTGGCAGTCGTGCTTCCGCAGGAAGTTCAGGAACCGCTTGTACTCGCGGGGCTCCATGTTGAACAGCTTCGCGACGATCTTGTAGTTGCCCCGCGCTTCTTCGAGGCCCTTGTGCACCAGGTCGCGCACGTTCGCCCGCGTGATCTCCCGGTTCATGTAGAGCGGGTAGACGACGGTCCAGAACGATTCGCGGTCGTTGACCAGCTTCTGGAACAGCTCGTCGGCGACCGTCCGCCGGCGCTCCTTCATGGGCTTCCGGCTCGGGAACGGCGCGCGCACTTCCGGCGGGAGGTCCTGCACATCGATGCGGTCGCGCCGCGCAGTCACGAGCAGGCGCTCGACGACGTTCTCGAGCTGGCGGACGTTGCCCGGCCACGCCGCCTCCTGCAGCGCCCGCATCGCATCGGGAGTGATCTCGGTGACCACCGGGCCGAGCAGCTGCGATCCCGCCACGTCGCCCGACGTGACGTGCTCGGCAAACGAGCGAATGAAGTGGTCGACGAGCAGCGGGATGTCCTCGCGCCGGTCTCGCAGCGGGGGGACCACCAGGTGGATGACGTTGATGCGGAAGTAGAGATCCTCGCGGAACTGCCCGAGTGTGATGAGCTCACGCAGGTCGCGGTTCGTGGCGGCGATCACGCGGACGTTGTTCGCCATCGCCACCTGCTCGGCGCCCACCTTCTGGATCTCGCCGGTCTCGAGGAAACGCAGCAGCAGGCCCTGCATGCGCGGCGTCATCTCGCCGATCTCGTCGAGGAAGATGGTCCCGTTGCGCGCCATCTCGAGCTTGCCCGGCTTGTCGCGATAGGCGCCCGTGAAGCTGCCCTTCACGTGGCCGAAGAGCTCCGACTCGAGCAGGTTCTCGGGCAGACCGGCGCAGTTGACGGGAATGAAGGGCGCCGCCGCGCGCAGCGAGTTCTCGCCGATGGCGCGGGCCACGACCTCCTTGCCGGTGCCGCTCTCTCCGGTGATCAGCACCTTGGCGTCCGAGCGCGCAATCCTGGCCACCTCGGACCGGAGGTCGCGGATCGGGGCGCTCGTGCCAATCAACTGGACGTTGCTGTTCTGCCTCATGTCTCGTTCAGCCTTGTCGCCGGCCGGTGTCCTCCGGTGCCGCGACGCTGGGAGGCTGATAAGCAACGTCCCCACCCGTTCCGGGCCCCGCCTGAAAATTGCGTGCAAGCCATTGATTTCACAAGAGATGACCGGATGACGAGAGCCAGGGCCGCCCCCGGCCAGGGCACGACAAAGTCGTGGGAAGGTCATTGCTTTCACGAAGATAATCGTCAGATTGCGCGACTTCGGCGCGAGCGGGGCGCGGAATCGACCGGCGACTGCCCGAAGAGGTCGCTCGAGTCACTCAAAGGACCACAAATACTGCCGACTCACAAGAGCGCAATTTGCCCTTAGATGCACGTTTTTTACCACCATTGCCAACGACAAACGCGGATTATTTACGACACGATATGACTATTGAGCAAAAATAGTTGACATTTGTCTCGCTTGTTGCAGTAGGATACGCGCATTGATCACCAGGGTTCAGGCCATCTCGAACTCGTTCACGTGGTGAGGAGGACTCCGGTGTCTGTTTCCCCGAACTCTGAAGTGCGGCTGCTCGGACAGTCCGAGGCCGTGCGCAACATCCTGGCCGACATCGATTGCGCCGCCCGTTCGGGCGCCAAGGTCCTCATCACGGGCGAGACCGGCGTGGGCAAGGAAGTCGTCGCGCGGCTCATCCACCAGCGCAGCGCACGCGCGGCCGCGAAGCTGGTCACCGTGAACTGCGCGGGCCTGCCGGACTCGCTCCTCGAGTCCGAGTTGTTCGGCCACGTCCGCGGCAGCTTCACCGGCGCCTATCGCGACAAGCCGGGCCTGCTCGAGATGGCGCCCAACGGCACCGTTTTCCTGGACGAGGTCGGCGAGATGAGCCCCCGCATGCAGGTCGTCCTGCTCCGCTTCCTCGAGACGGGCGAGATTCAGCGCATCGGCGCCGACCGCTCGCACGCCCGCGTCAACGTGCGGCTCATCACGGCCACCAACCGCGACCTGCCGAAGGAGCTCGCCGCGGGCAATTTTCGCGAGGACCTGTTCTTCCGTCTCAACGTCATCCGGATGACCATTCCCCCGCTGCGCGAGCGCATCGAGGACGTGCCCCTGCTCTTCAATCACTACCTGGCGTACTACTGCGAGCAGCATCGCGTGGAACAGCCGGAAGTATCGCAGGCGGCGCTCGACCTCCTGTTCGCCTACCGCTGGCCGGGGAACATCCGCGAACTGCGCAACGTGACCGAACGCATCGCGCTCAAGTCGGTAGGCCCGGTCCTGCGGCCCGCCGACCTGCCCAGCGAACTGCTGAAGCCGGCCAGCCGGCCCCAGTCGGGTGCGGCCGGGGCCCCGGCACCGTCCCACTCGGCACAGGTCGAGGAAATGACCCAGCGCATGCTGCGTCAGGGCGAATCGTTCTGGTCGGTCGTCTATCCGGTCTTCATGTCCCGCGACTTGACGCGCGACGACCTGCGGCGCATCATCGAAATTGGCCTCGAGAGCACCAACGGCAACTACCGCCTCCTGGTGGCGCTCTACAACATGCCCAACGAGGACTACAAGCGGTTCCTCGGCTTCCTGCGGAAGCACAACTGCCACTTGCCGTTCCAGCGTTTTCGGACTATTCCCTCGCGGGCCAATTCGAGTAATGTGCCCAGAACACCGGTCGCGGTGGCAGGATAACCGGTCAGATGGAACGGATCATGGCGCAGGAACACGCGCCGGGAACGACCGAGGGTCGGGGTCCGGTGGTCATCGTCGACGACGACGTGAGCTGCCTGGCGGCGGTCGAGCAGATCGTCCGTCACTGGGGCCACGACACCGTGACGTTCCGCTCATTCGAGGACGCGCGCGCGTACCTCGCGGGCGCAACGCCTGCGGTCGTCATCGTGGACGTCCGGCTCGGTACCTACAACGGCCTGCAGCTCATTCACTTCTCGCAGGAGCGCAGCCCCGGTACGCAGTGGCTGGTCGTCTCGGGGTTCGACGATCCTGTGCTCCGAAGGGAAGCGACCAAGCTCGGCGCGCTGTTCCTCACCAAGCCCCTGGACCTCGCCCGCCTGAAGGAACTCCTGGCGGGCGACGGCATCGCGACGCCCAAAGCCGGAAGTGAAACGTAGGGTGGAAGGCCCCACGTCTCACGGTTCACGATTCACGCCATCGATATCCTCGCCGACCGCACCCGCCAGCCACGCCAGGTAACTGGCGCCGCCACTCACCGCCACGACGAGCAGTTCCGGGAGTTCGTACGGGTGGAGCTCTGAGATCCGACGCTCCAGCGCTTCCAGCCGCGGCCTCGTGGTCTTGATCACCACTTGCCGCTCGCTCGCCGATTCCACCCGCCCCTGCCAGCGGTACGTCGAGACCATTGGCGGGAACACGCTGACGCAGGCCGCCAGGTGCTCTGCCAGCAGGGTCCCCGAGAACGCGTCGGCGTCGAAGTCGAGAGGAATCGTCGTCAGGACGAGCAAGGGGTCAGGCTGCTGACGTGCCAAAGTGTGTCACCTCACGGCCCGAAGTATACCCGTAAAACCGTCTATCCATAAAAAGGTTTGCACGTATCTACGTATTCATGTATAAGTTTGGGCGCGGATACCCACGGATAAGTCTTGCCGTATGCCTGTGTTCAAGCCTAGACTGCTTCCCGCGGTGGCGGTAAAACGGACCGACAGCGATACGGTGAAGACCACCGTCGAGCTCCCGGGCGAGCTCTGGCGGGCAGCGAAGATTCGGGCGATGGACGAGCGCTCGGACCTGCGCTCGGTGCTCATCCGGGCCCTCGAGGACTATCTGGGCCTCGGCGCCGCACAACCTCCTGCCCGGACCGGCTCGGAGGATCGATGATGGTGCCCGACACCACCATCGACCGGCCGCCCCGGCTATCGGGCGCCCCGGCCCCGCCAACCCGTCCCCCCGGACGAGCACGCCGGCTGGTCCGCTACCTGCTCATCTCGGTGACGGCCGTGCTGGTCGTCGACGCGCTGGTCGGCGAGAAGGGCCTGCTGGCGCTGCTGCAGGCGCGGCGCGAGTCGGCCGCGGTCGAGCGCTCGCTCGAGCGCTCGCGCGAAGACAACAAGCAGCTCCGCGATCACGCGCGGCGATTGAAGGAAGACCCCACGGCCATCGAGGCCATCGCCCGCCGCGACCTCGGCCTCATCAAGCCGGGCGAGAAGCTCATCATCGTCAAGGACATCGCGCCGAAGTAGCCCGCCACCGCCCGCCGTCCGGGACCTGCTACGATGGGAGACTTCACGGCACTCATCGAGGAGGATCCGAATGGCACGTCAGGCTACGGCGGAATGGAAGGGCGACCTCAAGGGCGGGTCGGGGCACGTCAAGTTCGGCAGCGGCGCGTACGAGGGCGACTACTCGTTCACGTCACGATTCGAGGACAAGCCGGGCGCGAACCCCGAGGAGATGCTCGGCGCGGCGTACGCCGGCTGCTATTCGATGGCGCTCGCCAACACGCTGGCCGGCATGGGATTCGTGGCCAACAGCGTGCACACCACCGCCGACGTGCAGCTCGGGAAGGACGACAAGGGCTTCCTCATCAACCGTATCGACCTGACGGTCGTGGCCGACGTGCCGGGCGTTGACGGCGCCGTCTTCCAGGAGCAGGCCGAGAAGACGCGCACCGGCTGCATCATCGCCCGCGCGCTGGCGGCCACGCAGTCGACGGTGAAGGCTTCGCTGAAGAAGTGACACGCCAGCAGTACGAAGTGAGAAGTGAGAAGTGAGAGGTGAGAGGTGAGAGGTGAGAAGTGAGGCACGGGCACGCCTCGCCCGCTCCTCACTTCTGATTGCTATCACTTTCTGATGAACGTGCCCTCGCGGATTTCCGCGAAGGCCTCTCGCAGCTCGTCCTGGGTATTCATCACGATGGGGCCGTACCAGGCCACCGGTTCCTCGATGGGCTTGCCCGACACCAGGAGGAAGCGGATCCCTTGGTCCCCCGCCTGTACGGTGACCTCGTCGCCGCGATCGAAGACCACCAGCGAACGATTCCCCACATCCGTGATGATGGGTGTGTCGCCCTGCCCGACCAGTTCGGTCGGCACTGCGCGCGGGTTCGAGGCGTCGCGGAAGGTGCCCGAGCCGGCGAACACGTACGCGAACGCGTTGACACCGAGCGCGACCGGGATGGTCTTGCGCCGTCCCGGGGCGACCGAGATGTCCAGGTAGCGCGGATCGGCCGCGATGCCGTCCACGGGCCCGCGCTTCCCCCAGAACGATCCGCAGATCACCCGCACGTGCGTGCCGTCGTCGTCCGTGATCGTCGGGATGTCGTCCGCCTTGACGTCCTGGTAGCGCGGTGCCGTCATCTTGAGCACGCGCGGCAGGTTGGCCCACAGCTGGAAGCCGTGCATGCGGCCCTGCGGATCGCCCTTCGGCATCTCCTGGTGGATGATGCCGCTGCCCGCCGTCATCCACTGCACGTCGCCGGCGCCCAGCGAGCCCTGGTTGCCGAGCGAGTCGCCGTGGTCCACCGTGCCGGCCAGCACGTAGGTGATGGTCTCGATGCCGCGGTGCGGGTGCCAGGGGAAGCCCGCGAGGTAGTCGTCGGGCCGCTCGTTGCGGAAGTCGTCGAAGAGCAGGAACGGATCGAAGTCGCTGGTCTTGCCGAACCCGAAGGCCCGGCGGAGGTGCACGCCGGCGCCCTCCATGGTGGGCTGCGATTCGCTGACGTGCTTCACCGGCCTGATGGACATGACACCCCCCTCTTCGTTTAGATGCCGCGTCCCGGGCCCCGGTTCCTGGTGCCTACCGCCCCACGTCCACGATGATCTCGTTGCGCACGCGGTAGTCGCTGTACGGCGTCCTCACCAGGCGCTTGACGAGGGTCTCGGCGCGCTCCTTGTCGGTCCGGTGAGTCGCGCAGCCCGAGAGCAGGAGGTAGCGCGCGGCTCGCGCGTCGTAGATTTCGACCCAGGCGTTCACGTCGAGCGCGGCCAGTTCCCGGGCCAGCTGGTCGTTGACCTCGTCCTCACGCTGCGACAGCAGCTGCTGTTCCAGCTCGTCCATCTCGGGCTTCAGGCGCGGCGCGCGCCTCGCCGCCGCGGGGGCGGACCCCGGCGGCGGCGGGGGCAATCTCGAGGTGAACACCACGAGCCGGGCGTCGCGCCCCTCAGGCGCGCCGACGAACGCGCGCGTGACCCGGTCGCCGGCCGCGACCTTGCGGCTCAGCTCGTCCTCGAGCTGCATCGCGCGAGCGATGCGCGTGGCGGCAGAGCGTGACGTCGCCAGTCGATCCCGCACCTCGCAGCTGGGCCGGCCGAACATCAGCAGGTTGCCGGCAGCCGATTCGGGGCGCACGACGACGTCGAACCCCTGGTTGCTGATGGGGCCCTGCGGGTCCTCGGCCACGCACTACACGTCGCCATCGCTGAAGAAGTCGGCGCCCGAGATGGCACCGCGCCCGCACGGCATGCCCCACGGGCCGTCGTCCAGGGCGGGCTGCACCACGGCGCCATCCCACGCGGCTGGCTTGAGGAGCGCCACGTCGAGATCGGTGCCGCGCATCCGCACCAGCTGCACGCGGAAGCCCTGCTCGGCGCGCATCTTCAGCCGCGCTTCCAGCCGCGAGCGCTGGTGGATCTTGTCGCTTTCCCAGGCGAAGTCCGCGGGAGAGCCTCCGGCCGCGCCCAGCTCCACGAGGCACGAGTCGAGCGTCATGGGCATCACGCGCGTGGCGCGGGCGCGGGTATCGGCATCCTCCAGGAACCGGATGTCCCATCCCTTGCGCCCGGACGTGCGGTAGACACGATAATCCAGCCCCGCCGGCGTGTCGCCGCGCTCGAACGCCGCATGGACGTAACCACCCTCGCTGGCCGTCACGGCAAGGCGGAACCCTTCCTGGCCGTAACCCGCGACGATCTTCTCCACGCCCAGCGCGGTGCGCGCGTGCAGGAACCGATACTCGCGCGGGGGCGACGGACGCCCGACGGGCCGGCTCATGATCACGAACACGTGGCCGCCGTGGTCCACGAGACCGGCCGCGTACGGCTTCCGCTCGAGCAGCGGATCCACCAGCCGGCCGTCGCCCCCGACGATGGCGCCAACCTCGAAGCCGAGAGCCGCGAACTGGTTGACGTTGCGCGCGAGGCTCGCTTCGACGTCCAGCTCGCGATCGCGCGACGTGGTGGCCACCACCACGCGGTGCTCGTAGCGGAGCTCCTGCGCGGACACCGCCCGCGCGGCGCCCGGCGACAGTCCCGCGGCCAGCGCGGCCAGCAGCGCGAGGGCGGCCAGGCCGGTTCGCTCCGGGCGAGCGTCGTGAAGCCGTTGCCCGTCGTCCACCGATGCCTCCTCGCCGCGCGGCAACGGGCGCCGGCGGCAGGCCGATTGTATCGCTGGTAGACTCTGGTCACTCCGCAGACGCATGAAGTTCCTCCCCAGTCAGCTCGCCTATCTGTTCTCCGAGCGCGAACTGCGCACCAACGTCCGCAGCCTCCTGCGGTACATCGCGTTTCTCGCGGCCCTGGTCTCTCTCTACGCGGTCCTGTTCCACGTCATCATGGAACGGGCCGAGCAGCAGTCTCATTCCTGGGTGACCGGCTTCTACTGGACCCTCGTCGTGATGACGACGCTCGGGTTCGGTGACATCACCTTCACCAGCGACATCGGCCGCCTGTTCAGCATCGTGGTGCTGCTCTCGGGCGTGGTGTTCCTGCTGGTGATGCTGCCGTTCCTGTTCATTCGTCTGTTCTACGCGCCGTGGCTCGAGGCCCGGATGCGCATGCGGGCGCCGCGCGAGGTGTCGGCCGCGGTGCGCGATCACATCCTGATCACCGAGTACGACGCCGTCGCCATCGGCCTGATCCGCCGCCTGCAGACCAACGGCATCCCGCATACGGTGATCGAACCGGATCCCGCGAAGGCCGCCCAACTCGCCGGCGACGGCGTTTCAGTGGTGACCGGCGACGTCGACAACGCCGAGACCTATCGCGCCGTGGGCGCGGAGCGGGCGCGGATGCTGGTGGTCAACCGCGAAGACACCACCAACACCAACATCACGCTGACGGCCCGTGAGGTCACCTCCGACCTCCCCATCGCGGCCATCGTCGAAGATGAGGACTCCGTGGACATCCTGCATATGAGTGGCGCCACGCACGTGCTGCCCCTCAAGGCCCAGCTCGGTGAGTATCTCGCGCATCGTGTGGACGTCGGCCGTGTCGAGGCGCACGTCGTGGGCAATTACCGCGGCCTGCTGGTCGCCGAGGTGCCCGTCCGGCACACGCCCTTCGCGGGCATCGAGGTGCGCCAGACGCGCCTGCGCGAGACCAGCGGGATGAGCGTCGCGGGCATCTGGATGCGCGGCCGCCTGCAGCCCGCCTATCCCACCACGCGCATCGATCCGGCGGGCGTGCTGGTGGTGGCGGGCACGCGCGCACAGGTGGACGGCCTCAACCGGCGGCTGGCGCAGTCGCCGGACGCGGAGACCACTGGCGCCGTCCTGATCATCGGCGCCGGCCGCGTGGGGCACGCGGCGGCCGCGGCCCTGAAGCGCAACGGCATCCGGACCCACGTGGTCGAGAAGGACGCGCGCGCGCTGTCCGCGCTCGCGCAGGTGGCCGACCTGCTCGTGGAGGGCGACGCCGCGGACCGTGCGGTGCTGGCCCGAGCCGGCCTGGCCGATGCCGCGTCGGTGGTCCTCACGACCAACGACGACGCGATGAACATCTACCTGGCGGTCTACTGTCGGCGTCTCGAACCGGACCTGCGGATCGTGAGCCGGATCACCCACGAGCGCAACGTGGAGGCCATCCACCGCGCGGGGGCGGACTTCGTGCTGAGCTACGCGTCGCTCGGTGCCGAAACCCTGTTCGCCCTCATTCGCCGGCGTGAGACGATCATCCTGGGCGAAGGCGTCGCGCTCTTCACGCGGGTGGTGCCACCGCAGCTGGTGAACCGGACCCTGCAGGAGGGCGCCATCGGCACGCTGACGGGGCTGGTCGTCATCGCCCTGCAGGACAAGGACGAGTTCATCACCGAACTGCATTCCGGCACCCGGCTTCCCGAGGGCGCCGAGCTGGTGATGATCGGTAATCTCGAGCAGCGGCGCGCCTTCGCCGCGGCGTTCGGCCAGGTGTGATCACGCGATTCGGTCGGGCATGACGAACACGCGGCGAGCGCGTCCGGACCCGAGGAGGCCTGGCGTGTAGAAGCGATCCAGCAGCGACGGCTTCCAGGCCAGCAGCTCGGGGTGCGCCGCCGCGAAGGCCTCCCACGACATCGACGGATCGCTCTCCGCCCGCCGCTCGTTGATGAGCAGCATGTACGCCACTGTGATCGTTTCGTGGTACAGGTTCGTGGCTCCCTGTGCGTGGGCGAAATGGCGAAGGCCCGCGCAGAACCGTCCGAGCGCCTCGGGCAGCGGATGCGCCCGCAGGTAGTTCCAGCCGACGCGTACGTGCTGGGCATGGTGGAATCCCCCGGCCGGCACCTGTCCAGCCTCGAACGCGCGCATCAGCTCTTCATCGGTCATCATTCGGCCCCCTTCGCCGTCGGCACGGCCGTGTCGTCCGTGCCGGGCCATTGGTTCGTACAAAGCAAAAGGGGTGGCGGCCCGGAGGCCGTCACCCCTGTGCGGTTGACCTTTCAAGTATACACCCGTAAGCTCGGACCATGCGTCTTCCCCTGTGGACTTCCGCTGCCATCATCGTTGCCCTCGCCACCGCCGCCACGCTCCGCGCCGACGTCAAGACGCAGGAGCGCACGCAGGTGAAATTCGAGGGCGCCCTGGGCCGAATCGTGAACATGTTCGGCGGGCGCGGGGCCCGCGAGGGCATCGTCAGCACGGTGGCCGTGAAAGGGGACCGCATGATGTCGGTGAGCGACGCGAGCGGGACCGGCGAGATCGTGGACCTCGCCGAGCAGAAGATCTACACGCTCGACATGAAGAAGAAGACCTACACCGTGGTCACCTTCGCCGAGATGCGCCGGAAGATGGAAGAGGCCATGGCCAGGGCGAAGAAGGATGCCGAGGCGCAGAAGGAGAAGACGTCCGACGAACCCCAGAAGGAATACGAGGTGGACTTCTCGGTGAAAGACACCGGGCGCACGCGGCAGATTGCCGGCTATGACACGCAGGAGTCCCTGGCCACCGTCACCGTCCGTGAGAAGGGCAAGACCATCGAGGACGGCGGCATGGTGATGGAATCCAGCATGTGGATGACACCCTCGGTGCCGGCGCTCAAGGAACTGGCGGAGTTCCGCGTGCGTTATGCGCAGCAGCTGTACGGCCCCGTGATGGCGCAGGCCGCGGCCGACATGACGCAGGCCCTGGCGATGTATCCGATGATGAAGGACGCGATGGCGAAGTTCCAGGCCGAAGGCCGCAAGATGTCGGGCACGGCCCTCGCCACGGAGGCGAAGTTCCAGGTGGCCGCGCCGCCCCAGAGCGCCGAGGAGCAGAAGAAGGCCGAGAGCGAGCCCACGCCCACCAGCGTGGGCGGCCTGCTCGGCGGCATCGGCCGTCGCATGGGCCGGAAGAAGGCCGAGGAGAAGAAGGACGATCCAAACGCCACGCCCGGCCGCACGACCGTCCTGACGACGATCACCGAGACGCTGCAGGTGGCGCCGGCCGCGACCGCCGCCGACGTGGCGCTGCCGGCCGGGTTCACGCAGAAGTAAACCTCGAGCCTGGAGCGCGCCGTGCCCATTCATCGTCTGTCCGCGCGGGCCCTCGCCGTCGCGGGCGTCCTCGCCATCGCGCCGGCGGCCGCCCTCGCGCAATCCGCCCGCACGGGCCCGGAAATGAGGGCCGCCGGCCGCGTGCTCTACATGGAGCACTGCGCCAGCTGCCATGGGGCGGCTGCACGAGGTGACGGCCCCGCCGCCGACAGCCTGCGGCGCGCGCCGACGGATCTCACCTCGTTCTCGCGCGCCAACGGCGGCGTCTTCCCCTCCGAGAAGACGCGCCGCATCATCGACGGCCGCGGCGTACCCTCGCACGGCAGCGTCGAGATGCCCGTCTGGGGCACGGTGTTCAAGGCCGCGTCGCCAACCGGCGGTAGCCGCGCGGTGCAGGACCGCATCGACGCCATCGTCGCCTTTCTCGAGTCGATCCAGGAGCGCGTCGGGCTCGACTAGACCACCGGCGGACGAACTCGTGCTTGCGATCTACGTCCACGACATCGACCCGATCATCACCACCATTGCCGGCGTGCACCTGTGGTGGTACGGTCTCGGCTACGCCCTGGGCTTCTGGCAGCTGCACCGGTTCGTGCGACGCCATCGCGCGGCGCTCGGTCTCGACGAGCGCGACGCGTTCGCCCTCTCGCTGATCGTCATCGCCGGGGTGCTGATCGGGGGGCGCGCGTCGGCCATCGCCTTCGACGAATGGCACTTCTATCGCAATCACTGGAGCTTTGCGCCGCGCTACTGGCTGGGTGGCATGGCCACGCACGGCCTGCTGGCGGGCGCGGCGGCGGGGGTTGCGCTGTTCTCGTTCGCCTGGCGACGCTCGTTCCTGAGGCTGGCCGACGTGCTGGTGATTCCGGGCGCCTTCCTCATGGGTGTCGGGCGCATCGGCAACTTCATCGACGGCATCATCGTCGGCGGCCTCACCGACGCGTGGTGGGGCGTCAAGTTCCCTTACGCCGGCGGCGCCCGCCACCCCGTCGTCCTCTACGATGGGCTGAAGAACCTGCTGCTCGTCCCGTACCTGATGCACGTGCGTGCCACCAACGCCACGCCGGGAGCCACCGCCGCGCGCTTCGTCTTCTGGTATGCCTTCCTCCGCTTCTTCCTCGATCTCTTCCGCGACTACCCCACGCACCGGCTGGCGCTCGGCACGGGGCAGACGCTCAACATCGTGATGGCCATCCTGGGCGCGGTGCTGTTGGCGCGCTCGCGCCTGCGAAGGCTGGGCCGGCTGGAACATTCGGAGGTGGCGCCCGACGCGCTCCCGGTTGAGCCGCGCGCGCCGCTCGGGTGGCAGCGCGCGTTGCTCGCGGCGATCCTGCTCTTCTGCCTGGCGATTCCCAGCCACTGGACGCAGAACGTACCCCGCCAGTACGAGTCGCGCCATCCGGGCCTGCGGCATTCGTGGCTCTACCCGGACATCGACACGGCCCCTCCAGCTCCCCTTTCCTCGGCCGTAGTCGCGCAGCGCTGTTCCGGACTGACAGGCCATCCGCGGCGCCTGGACGCGACTCACGGCTGGCGTCCAGTGAACGCGTCACACGACACCCGAGGGTTCCAGTTGGTGAACATGCCGCTGGGGTTCTCCTTCCACGCCCAGACGTGCAGCGTGTAGAAGGCGGGAAGCCCGAACCTGTTGGGGCTGTCGAACAGGTGAAAGAGCTGCCCCATCAACTCTGGCGTGCCCGAGTGGGTGGCATGCCAGGTGTCCGCGAACACCAGGTAGTCGGCGGCGACGAGCTTCAGGCGGCCACCCGGCAACGGCTCGTACACCAGGAGCTCGGGACGCATGACGTCCAGGACGTCGTCGCTCACGAGCGCGCCGTTCACGAAGTGGACGCCCATGGCGCCCGCGTCGGACCCGCTGACGCAGCCGAATTGCAGCACGTAGCCTTCCGCCTCGGCCACCGAGACATCACGAAAGCGCACGGTCGCCTCGCGGACGGCTCTGGCAAACGCGCTCGCCTCCAGGGGCGTCTCCGCGGGATGTTTGTGGCCGCCCTGGGCGGCGGCTGTCGAGGGTAGCAGGCAGAGGATGGCCATGACGCCGACGACCTGACCGGTGACGGCAGGGCGCGTCGACGGTTTCCGGCCGCCCACGGGCAGCAGCATCGGGACCGTCCGCCGATACGCCTCGTACGCCGCACCGTGCTCGGCCACCAGGTCCCGCTCCTCGAACTGGATCGCCAGGACGATGTAGGCCGTGGTCGCCAGCGCGAACACGAGATGCGCCAGCGTCATCGTCGGCGTCATCCAGAACGCGAGCAGGAACCCGAAGTACAGCGGATGCCGCACGAATCGGTACGGCAGCGGCGTCCTGAACGACACCCGCGTGTAGGGCCTCCCCACCAGCGACAGCCACACCTGCCGCAGGCCGAACAGGTCGAAGTGGTTGATGAGGAACGTGACGGTCAGGACCGTCGCCCAGCCGCTGGCAAACAGTGTCCACAGCACAGCCCGGGCGGCGGGGTTCTCAACCGACCAGATCTGGATGCCGATCGGCCGCCACTGCCAGAAGAGCAGCAGCAGGGCGAGGCTGGCGCACAGGACATAGGTGGAGCGCTCGATGGGCCACGGCACGATCCGCGTCCATCGCGCCTTGAACCATCGCCGCGCCATCACGCTGTGCTGCACCGCGAAGACGGTGAGGAGCGCGCAGTTCACCGCGAGCGCCATGGGCAGCGAGCCTTCGAGCGGGCCATCGAGGCGCCGGGGTACGGCGAATCCTCCCACGAACGCAATCGCATAGAGGAACGTCGCGAGGAAGATCAGGTACGACACGACACCGTAGGCGAAGAACAGCACACGCTTCAGCACGGTATTCCCTCCTGGTTCCACAAAGGATGCCGCCGTCGCCGCGCGTCGCCTATCGGCGCAATGTCCCGGTTCGGCTGGCACGGCGCGGGCGGATATGAGACAAATGTCCCAGCCACGCCGATGGGCACGCCCGCAAAGCTTCGTCAGCACGTGCGATACATCGCCGCTTCGGACGGGACCCGCCTCGCGTGGGCCGAGTCGGGGACTGGCCCGGTCGTGGTGAAGGCCGCCAACTGGCTCACCCACCTCGAGTACGAGTGGGACAGCCCCGTGTGGCGGCACTGGCTCCAGTTCTTCTCCGCCCACTGCCATTTCGTGCGCTACGACGAGAGGGGTTGCGGCATGAGCGGCTGGGCGGGCGGCATGCTGTCGGCCGGCCAGTGGGTCGGGGACCTTGGAGCGGTCATCGACGCGGCTCAGCTCTCCGGGCCGGTCACGCTGCTGGGCATCTCACAAGGCGCGGCGACGTGCGTGAGCTACGCCGTCCAGCACCCGGAGCGCGTGGCGCGAATGATCCTGTACGGTGGGTACGCCCGTGGCGCGTTTCTGCGCGGGACACCGGAGACCCAGCGGGCCTTTCGGGCCATGCTCGAGCTCGCGCGCGTCGCGTGGGAGAAGGACAATCCGACCTTCCGCCAGGTGTTCACCGCGCGCTTCATTCCCGGGGGAACGCACGAGCAGCTGGAATGGTTCAACGACCTGTGCCGGAAGACCACGACCGGCGCCATCGTGGCCGACCTGCTGGAGGCGCGAGCCGTCGTCGACATCACGGCCCTGCTCGGGCAGGTCCGGACACCGACGCTCGTGCTCCACGCGCGCGACGACGAGGTGATCCCGATCGAGGAAGGGCGGCGGCTGGCCAGCGCCATTCCCGGGGCCGAGTTCGTGGAGCTCGAGTCGCGCAACCACGTTCTGCTGGAGCACGAGCCCGCCTGGCAGCGGTTCCAGGACGCGGTGCTGCACTTCCTGCAGCTCGAGGCTCCCTCGGATGCCGTGTTCGCGGCCTTGTCCGCGCGCGAGCGCGAGGTGCTGGCGCTGATGGCCGACGGGTTGAGCAACACGGACATCGGCGAGCGCCTGCGGATCACAGAGAAGACGGTCCGCAATCACGCCACGAGCATCTTCGACAAGCTCGGCGTCTGGTCGCGCGCCCAGGCCATCGTCTTCGCGCGGGAGCACGGATTCACCAGCTGAGGCCGCGCGCTCCGGCGGGCATTGCCATGGCTCAGCTGGCTGAGGGCGTATAATGGAAGTCTTCGTCAATTCTGCTTTCTGAGCTCTGTGGCCGCTCCGGCCCCCAGCCCTCACCAAGGCGATTCCAGGAGGGCTCGTGAATCACGCTGCCAGTATCTGTCGTTTGCGGGAGTTGGTCGCGGCACTCGACCGCCGCGTGCCGCAACGGCATAGAGCAGGTGAAGCGGCTATCGCGGAGAGCGCCGCCAGTCTGAAGACCAGGGCCGTCGAACGCCTCGCGTTGCTGGCCGGCGAGCCGTCTGCGGGGTCCGAATAGCCTCGCGCTCGACCGGTGACCAAATCCGCATGAGGTGGAATCCCTGGCGTCGTCCGTCGGTCGTGGCCGAAAAGCCGCTGCGCGACGACCTGCTCAGCATCGAACGCCTCGAGGAACGCGCGCTGGCGCTGGCGGCCGCGTTCACGGTTGATCCCGACCCGCGCCATCGGGCACGGGACACGTTTCCGCGCTTCAACGACAACGTCCGTGTGCTGCGAGCCGCCTATCGCACGCTGGCCGACGACGTGCGCACGGGACAGTTCGTCGGGCCCGCGGCGGAGTGGCTGCTCGACAACTTCCATCTCGTCGCCGCAGAAATCTCGGACATCCGCCGCAACCTCCCGCGCACCTTCTCCAGAACGTTGCCGGCACTGGCCTCCCGCGCCCACGGCGGGCATGCCCGGGTGTACGCCATGGCTGTCGAGCTGATCCGCCATAGCGACGGCCGGCTGGATGTCCGGCAGATGGCGCAGTTCATCAACAGCTACCAAAGGGTGGCGCCGCTCACCATCGGCGAGCTCTGGGCGTGGCCCAGCATGCTGAAGCTGGCCCTCATCGAGAACCTGCGTCGCCTGGCCGACGAGCTGCTTCGCACGCGCGAGGCCCGGCGCGCCGCCGACACCTACGTCTCCACGGCGGACGACAATCGCGGCGTCGGGGTCCTGCCCTCGAGTGCCGACCCCGCCTTCATCGTCCAGGTCCTGCACCGCATCCGCGAGTACGGGCTCCGCCTCTCGCCGGTCCGGATCGCCGTGGACGACGCTCTGGCGTCACGGAACCTGACGGCGGAAGAGACCATTCGACGCGAGCACCAGCGGCAGGGCGTGGCGCAGGTTGCCGTCTCCAACACCGTCACGAGCCTCCGCCTGTGCGCGACACTGGACTGGCAGGAAGTCGTCGAGTCGGTCAGCCTCGTCGAGCAGGTGCTCCAGCGCGACCCCGCCGGCGCGTACGGACAGATGGACTTCCTGAGCCGTGATCGGCAGCGGCGGGCCGTCGAGGAGCTGGCCGAGCGCACGGGTGAGGCCCAGGTGCGGGTGGCCTTGAAAGCCGTCGAGTGCGCACGCCAGGCCGCTGCCGACGGGTCGACCTCGGACCGCGCGGCCCACGTGGGCTATCACCTGCTCGATCGCGGCCGCGCCGATCTCGAGGGCGACGTGGCCTACCGGCCGCGCTCTCTCACCCGCGCCCGCCGCTTCGTGCTCCGACACGCGCCGGCTCTCTACCTCGGCTCCATTGCCTTCCTGACGGCGGGATTGGTGGCCGCGGCCATCGCCTATGGCCGGGCCGCGGGCGCGACGCCGGTCGTGCAGGTGCTGATCGGATGCCTCACAGTGCTCCCGGCCAGTGATCTGGCCATCGCCTTCGTCCAGTTCCTCGTCACGCGCCTCGTGGGACCGACGCGGTTGCAGCGCCTCGACTTCTCGACAGGTGTGCCCGAGACGGCCCGGACCATGGTGGTCGTGCCCACGATGCTCACGAGCGCGCACGGCGTGGACGGCTTGCTCGAGCACCTCGAAGTGCTGGCCCTCGGCAACGTCGACAGCCACATCCACTTTGCGATCCTGAGCGACTTCGCGGATACCGACACCCCGGATGCGCCTGGCGACGCGGCACTCCTGGACCGCGCCTGCGCGGGCATCGACGCGCTCAACGCGAAGCACGCCCCGGCCACGGGCGACCGGTTCTTCCTCTTTCACCGCGATCGGCAGTGGAACGTGCAGGAGCAGGCCTGGATTGGCTGGGAACGGAAGCGCGGCAAGCTCGAGGAGTTCAACCGGCTGCTGCGTGGCGCCAGCGACACCAGCTTCTCCACGCAGATCGGACACCTCGAGGTCCTGCCGCTGGTGCGCTATTGCCTCACCCTGGACTCCGACACGCGGCTTCCGCGAGACGCGGCGCGGCGCCTCATCGGCGTCATGTCCCACCCGCTCAACCGGCCACGCTACGACCCTCGCCACGGCCGCGTCACTGAGGGCTACGGCATCCTCCAGCCGCGCGTCAGCGTGACCATGTCGAGCGCGGCAGGTTCGCTGTTCGCCCGCCTCTACGCCGGGCACACGGGCGTGGACCCGTACACCACCGCCATCTCCGACGTGTACCAGGATCTGTTCGGTGAGGGCATGTTCACGGGCAAGGGCCTGTACGACGTGGATGCCTTCACCGAGGCCCTCGAAGGGCGCGTGCCCGAGAACACGCTGCTGTCGCACGACCTCTTCGAAGGCCTGTACGCGCGGGTCGGCCTCGTGACCGATGTCGAGGTCGTGGACGACTACCCGTCGAGCGTGCTGGCCCATGCGCGCCGCCAGCACCGATGGGTGCGGGGGGACTGGCAGATCCTGTGGTGGCTGTTCCCGTTCGTGCCCACGCGCACCGGCATCTCACGCAACCGCCTGCCGTTGATCGCGCGCTGGAAGATCCTCGACAACCTGAGGCGCAGCCTGCTGCCGCCGGGGATCCTGCTCCTGCTGCTGCTCGGGTGGACGACGCTGCCGGGCCACCCTGGCGCCTGGACCGCGATCGCCCTGGCAGCACTGGCGTTCCCCATCCTGTCGCAGGTGATCGAGCTGCTCCGCAGCCCGAGCGACGGGCACTCGTGGAGCGTGTTCCTCCGCACACGCCTCGACGACCTGCGCCTGGCGGCCGCCCGCTTCGGCCTGCAGGTGGCGTTCATGGCCAGCGAGGCGTGGGCTCGCGCCCACGCCATCGCGATCACCCTCGTGCGACTCGTGGTGACACGCCGCCGCCTGCTGGAATGGGAGACCATGGCGGCCACCGCAGCGCGCGGCGTCGTCCTGCGCCCGTTGGGTTTCCTCCGCGGCATGATGGCGGGCCCTCTGGTCGCACTCACTGCCGCGGCGCTGGTGGCGCTGATTCGTCCGTCGGCTCTCCCGGCCGCGGCGCCCGTCCTGGCGGTGTGGCTCGTGGCTCCCTGGCTGGCCTTTGCCCTCAGCCGGCCGACGCCCAACCGGCGCGTCGCCCTCTCGCTCACCGATCGGACTTACCTGGAGATGGTCGCCAGGAAGACCTGGGCCTACTTCGAGGCCTTCGGTGGCGCGGGGGATCACTACTTGCCCCCCGACAACGTGCAGGTCCATCCCGTGGAGACCATCGCGCACCGCACGTCGCCCACGAACATCGGCCTGGGCCTGCTGGCCACGCTGGCCGCGCACGACCTGGAGTTCATCGACGAGGCCACGCTGGTCGAGCGCGCCGGGCGCACGCTCGACACGATCGAACGGCTGGAACGCTACGAGGGGCACCTGCTCAACTGGTACGACACGCGGACACTGGCGCCGCTGCTGCCCGCCTACGTGTCGACCGTGGACAGCGGCAACCTCGCGGGTGCCCTGGTGACGCTCGCGGTCGGCCTGCGCGATCGGGCGCCGAACCTGGCGGCGCGGGCGATGGCGATGTTCGACGGCATGAACTTCCGGTTCCTGTTCGATACCAGGCGCAAGCTGTTCTCGATCGGCTATCGCCTCCCGGACGCGGAGGCGCCCGGCCGCCTCGACGCCTCGTTCTACGACCTGCTGGCGTCCGAGGCCCGGCTGGCCAGCTTCCTCGCGATCGCGAAAGGCGACGTGCCGGAGATGCACTGGTTTCACCTCGGCCGCTCGATCACCAGCGTGCGCGGCCTGCCCGTGCTGCTGTCGTGGAGCGCCACGATCTTCGAGTACCTGATGCCGATGCTCGTGATGCGGACCTACCCGGACACGCTGCTCGACCAGTCGTGCCGCCTGGTGGTGCAACGGCAGATGGACTATGCGGAGGCCCGCGGCGTGCCGTGGGGCATCTCCGAGTCGGCCTACAACCTCGTCGATCGCCACGGTCAGTACCAATACAAGGCCTTCGGCATCCCCGGGCTGGGCATGACGCGCGGCCTCGGCGACGAGCTGGTCGTGGCCCCGTATGCCACGGCGCTCGCGATTGCGCTCGAACCCGCGGCCAGCACGGCCAACCTGCGCCGCCTGGCCGCGACGGGCCTGGAGGGCCAGTATGGATTCTTCGACGCCATCGACTACACCGCGCGCGGCGCGGACGCCGCGGCCGGCGACGAGCCGACGCATGGAGCGGTGATCCCGACCTACTTCGCCCACCACCAGGGCATGATCCTCGTCGCGCTCGCCAATGCCCTGCGCGACAACCGCATGATCGAGCGCTTCCATGCCGAGCCGCACGTGCAGGCGACGGAGATGCTGCTCCAGGAGCGGCTGCCCCGCGACGTCTCGACGATCGAGCCGCGCCCGCTGGCCGAGATGCGCGTGGTCACGCCCGCCGCCACCATTCCGTCCCGGAACTTCCGCACGGCGCAGACGCTGCACCCGCACACACAGTTCCTGTCCAACGGGCGCTATGTGACATCGGTGACCAATGCCGGCGGGGGCGCCAGCCTCTGGCACGGGCTGCCGGTCACAAGGTGGCGCCGGGATCCCACTCGGGACGCGGACGGCCAGTTCATCTACCTGCGCGACGTGCGGAGCGGTCTGGTCTGGTCGGCGGCGTTCCAGCCGACCCGCCACGAGCCCGACGAGTACGCGGTCTCGTTCTCGAGCGATCGAGCCACGTTCCGGAGGCGCGATGGCGAGATGTCGACCCAGCTCGACATCGCGGTCTCGGTCGAAGACGACGTGGAGGTGAGGCGTCTTACGATCCGGAACCACGGCACGCGCATCCGGGAAATCGAGGCCACCAGTTATGCGGAGATCGTGCTGACGACGGCCATCGACGACCTCGCGCACCCGGCCTTCGGCAAGCTGTTCGTGGAGACCGAACGCCTGTCAAACAGCGCGGCCCTCCTCTGCCACCGTCGTCCTCGCGCGGCCGGCGATCCGGCGCCGTGGGCGTTCCACGTCCTGGCGCTCGACGGTCGCCCGCAGGGACCGATTGAATGGGAGACGGATCGCGCCTGCTTCCTGGGCCGCGGGCGCACGCCGCGCGATCCCCAGGCGTTGGACGGCCGCGCCCTCTCGGGCAGCATCGGCGTGGTGCTGGACCCGGTCGTCAGCCTTCGTCAGCGCATCCGCCTGTCGCCCGGGGCAAGCGCCCGGCTGTCGTTCGCCACCGGCATGGCCACGGATCGCGAAACGGCGGCGGCCCTGGCGCGCAAGTACGGCGAACCCGGCGCAGCGGCCCGGGCCTTCATGCTGGCGACCACCCACGCCGAGAGCGGCTTGCGGCACCTCGGCGTGTCGGCCGAGGACGCGGTGCGGTTCGAACGCCTGGCCTCGCGGGTGCTGGGCACCGACGAGTCGTTGCGCGCCAGTGCCGCCACGATCGCCGGGAACTCACTCGGGCAGTCCGGACTCTGGCCGCACGCGATCTCCGGCGACCTGCCCATCCTGCTCGTCCGGGTGCTCGGGCACGGCGATGCGCACCTGGTCCGCCAGGTCCTCCAGGCCCAGGAGTACTGGCGGCTGAAGGGGCTGAGCGCCGACGTGGTCATCATCAACGAGCACCCCGTTGACTACATGGACGACGTGCAGGCCGAGCTGGCAGCGGTGCTCGACGCGGGACCGTGGACCGCCTGGCAGCATCGGCCCGGCGGCGCCTACCTGCTCCGGGCCGATCGCATGCAACGCGCGGAGCGCGTGCTCATCGAGGCAGAGGCGCGGGTCATCCTGCGTGGCGACCACGGCGATCTCCATGCACAGCTCGAGCGCCCGGATACCGTGCAGCCTCCGCCGCCGACGCTGGTTCCCACCACACCCTGGCGCGACGATCCCGCGCCGGCGCTCGTCCTGCCCGCGGACGTGACGCTGGGCAACGGCATCGGGGGCTTCACCGATGACGGCCGCACCTATGTGATGGACCTCGAGAGCCAGACCGAGACGCCGATGCCGTGGGTGAACGTGATGGCCAACGCCGCCTTCGGCACCATCGTCACTGCCTCGGGTGCCGCGCACACCTGGTCCGGCAACAGCCGGGAGAATCGCCTCACCCCCTTTGCCAACGACCCCATCGGCGATCCCACCGCCGAGGCCATCGTCATCCGCGACGATGCCACGGGCCAGACGTGGTGGCCCACGCCGGGGCCGGCGCCACGCGCGGGCGGAAGCCGCAGCCTCGTGCGTCACTCGGCGGGGTTGACGCGGTTCACGAGAACCACGCACGGCCTTGCGCACGAGCTCGAGGTGTTCGTCGATGCGGACGATCCAGTGAAGTTCTCGGTGCTGTCCATCGCGAACGAAGGAACGACGGCGCGCGCGCTCAGCATCTTCGCGTACAACGAGTGGGCGCTCGGTCCGCCGCGCGAAGGGCATCACCGGCACGTGGTCACCGAGGTGGATGACGAGAGCGGCGCGTTGCTGGCGAGGAATGCCTACAACCAGGACTTTGCGGGGCGCGTGGCCTTTGCGTGTGCCAGCGAGCCGCCGGCATCGATCACGGGCGACCGTCGGGCGTTCATTGGACGCAATGGTGACCTCGCCACCGCGGCCGCGTTTGGCGACACGGTGCTCTCGGGCCGGACCGGCGCCGCGCTGGATCCGTGCGCGGGCCTGCAGGTGCGGTGCCTCCTGCAGCCAGGCGAGCGGCGGCAGTGGGTGTTCCTCCTGGGCGAGGGCGCCGATCGGGATCACGTCCGTCACCTCATCGCCCGGCATGGGACGGTGGGCGCCGCAACCGACGCGCGCGCGCGGGTGGAAGCCTCCTGGCAGCACACCTTGTCCGCCGTGCAGGTGCGCACGCCAGACGATTCGTTCGATGCGCTGATGAACGGGTGGCTGCTCTACCAGGCGATGAGCTGTCGGCTCTGGACGCGGGGCGGCTACTACCAGCCGGGCGGGGCCTACGGGTTCCGCGATCAACTGCAGGACGTCATGGCGTTGACCCTGGCGCGGCCCGACTTGGCGCGCGCGCATATTCTCCGCGCCGCGGGCCGGCAGTTCGTCGAGGGCGACGTGCAGCACTGGTGGCACGAGCCGTCGGGCCGCGGGCTGCGCAGCCGATGCTCCGACGACCTGCTCTGGCTGCCCCACGTGACGGCCGAGTACGTCCGCGCGACGGGGGACACCGGCATCCTCGACGTGCGGGTCCCGTTCCTCGCGGCGCCGCCCCTCGCCGACGACCAGCACGAGGCGTACGGGCTGCCCAGCGTGTCGGCCGAGGACGGTACGCTCTTCGAGCACTGTCTCCGTGCCATCGACCGCGGCACGACCTGGGGGGCGCACGGCCTGCCGCTCTTTGGCGTCGGCGACTGGAACGACGGGATGAACCGGGTTGGCGCCCGGGGACGTGGCGAGAGCACGTGGCTGGGGTTTTTCCTGTACGGCGTGCTGCTCGACTTCGCGGCGCTCTGCGAGGCGCGGGACGATGCCACCCGTGCCGCGCACTATCGGGCGGACGCCGCCCGCCTGGCGTCGCAGGTCGACCTGGCATGGGACGGCGAATGGTACCGGCGGGGGTACTACGACGACGGGTCGCCGCTGGGGTCCGCTCAGAACGACGAGTGCCGGATCGACTCGATCGCCCAGACCTGGGCCGTGCTCTCCGGCGCCGCGCCGGCGGCGCGAGCGGAGAGGGCGATGGATGCCGTGCGCACGTCGCTGGTCGCGCGAGGTTCACGGCTGATCCTGCTGCTCGATCCGCCCTTCGACCAGTCGAATCAGGATCCGGGCTACATCAAGGGCTATCCGCCGGGCGTGCGCGAGAACGGCGGTCAGTACACGCACGCGGCCGCGTGGGTGGTGATGGCGCTGGCGCGGCTGGGCAGCGGCGACGAGGTCGCGGAGCTGTTCCACATGCTCAACCCGATCAACCACACGCGCACGGGAGCGGACGTCGACCGCTACAAGGCGGAACCTTACGTCGTCGCAGGGGACGTCTACTCCCGTTCGCCGCATGCCGGTCGCGGCGGCTGGAGCTGGTACACGGGTTCGGCGGCGTGGCTGTATCGAGCCGGCATCGAGAGCATGCTCGGGTTGCGGCGTCGTGGGAACACCTTCAGCATCGACCCGTGCATCCCGGCGTCCTGGCAGGACTACGAGATCGCGTGGCGCGCGGGGGACACCCCCTATCGGATCGCGGTGTCGAACCCCGACAGGCAGTGTCGCGGGGTGCTGACGGCGTCACTCGACGGAATCGCCGTGGATGCCGCGGCGATTCCGCTGGCAGACGACGGCCAGGTACACCACGTGCGGATCGTGCTCGGGCGCGCCCGATGACCCGCTTGCTCGACTTGTGCAGCATCTCCGATCCGGCCAGAGCTGTGCCACGACACGACATAACCGGCCCGGGTCGGAGCGAACGTTAGTGTGTTCAGTGCGAGACGTCGCTGCTGAGTTTGACCCGCCGGCCGGAACGGTCGATGATAGTGGCCATGGGGGCCTCGGGCCGGGATGCTCCGCCGGAACCGCCGTTGCAGGCCGACGCCGCTGATCTGGAGGCGGCGACCGTCCCGGAGCGGCCACCGCTATCGTCGTTCTCGGCCGAGCGGGGATTCACCGACGAGGGCGGTCCCTCACAACTGCCACCATGGCCGGACGAAGGCTCGGCCCTCGACGAATTCCCGGTCGGCCTCATCGCCAGCAAGGCCCCCGGCTCGCCGGCGCCCGATGTGGCGCGCCTGCCGAACAGATTGCCCGACGACGTGACGCGCTCGTCGAGGAGCCCGCGAGGCCGTCTGGCTCTCCTGACGACGGTCCTCGTTCTCGTGTTCGTTGTCGACCGTTTCGATCGCGCACCCGGGGTCGACACTCTTCCAGGGGTGCTGGAGGGCCGACCACTCGCGTCCATAGCCGGGCTGGCACCGTTCGTCGATGGCCGGGCTCCGGCGATCGCACCGACCGCGGACAGCTCATCATCGACCACCGAGGTTGTTCGACCCCCTCCGGTCGAACCGCCGGCCACGGCCAGGACTCACGCAGCGCTTCGCCAGCAGCGCGCCTCGACGCCGGTCGAGCGCTCCCTCTCCTCACGCTCCGCGAGCGACAGCGGGCCCGCACCTCGGCGAGACCTTCCCGCGGCGGCCGTCGCGGGCCGGGCCGCAGCACCCGCGGCGGACCGGCCGCTGGCGGGGCCCTCGGCCGAGATCGCTCTCGCTGGACTGGACGGACTGGCGCCAGGCCAATCGCGCGAGGAACGCGAGGAAACGGTGACGCCCGCCGACAGGAGGGCCACGGCGGGCACGGACGCGTCCACGATGAGCGACCGCCAGGAGACGGACGAGATCCTGCAGGCGGTGAAGCAATTCCAGATCGCCTACGAGCGACTGGACCCGGAGCTCACCAGGGCGGTCTGGCCCACGGTGGACGCGCGCGCCCTGGCGCGTGCGTTCGACGGCCTGCGATCCCAGCGCGTGGCGTTCGAGCGGTGCCAGGTGACCGTCGATGACGACGCCGGTCAGGCCCTGTGCTGGGGGACCATCACCTATGTTCCCCGGGTGGGCAGCCGGTTCGCGCGAACCGAATCGCGCCTGTGGATCTTCGACCTGACGAACTGGAATCGACGCTGGTTGATCGCCAACGCGGTGGCACGCTAGCTCAGCGCTCGAAGGCGTAGTCCACGCCGAACAGCACCACCGGGTTCGAGCGCAGGCCGCGGCTGGTCAACGGCACCGAGATGTTGACGTTGGCCAGCCACGTGTCGCTCACGTTCCACTTCGCCCCTGCGACGAACGCCAGAGTATTGAGGCTCTCGTTCGTGGTGACCAGGCGGACAGTATCCACGCCGCTGAGAGTGGAGTGGGGTACCCGCTCCTCGACGAGACGTCCGACATCGGTGAGGCGCCTGCCGAGCAGTTCGCCGACCAGGGTCAGCTGCGGCAACGCGCTCACCGTGACGGCGCCCCGGTAGTCAATCCCCTCCGACAGGCCCCCGACGGTCGCACCGAGGTTCCCATGGGCGGCGATGCGCCCGGCTTCGGAAGAAGCGATGAAGACCGTCCGCAAGGACGCCTTGCCCGCGCCCAGGAGGTCCTCGTCGCGCGCGGTCGGCAGCCGGATCTCTTCGATCAGCGCCAGCCCTTTGCCACGTTCATCGAGCAGGTTCACCTTGCCGCGCACGGCGATGTCTCCGAGGCCGGTCGCCTCGGCGGTCGCACGTGCCTGCAGGAACTCGCTCCCGCGGTAAGTATTCAGGCGCGAGCCTTCCATCGTCAGCCGCACGAATGGCACCGCCACTCCCACGTCGACGCGGTCGTGCAGGCCGGCGTTTCCGAACAGCGTCAGCGTCGCCGAGTTGACGGCGAGCGTGAGCGTCTCCACGTCATACGGCTGCCTCTCGTCGCGGAACTGGGTGGCCGTGGTGACGAACGAGCCGTCACGAAGGCTGTAGCGGTCGAGGTGTGAGAAGCGGGCCAGCTGCGCCTGCGCGCCGACAGACACGCGGCCCGCCCCGGCGGTGAGGCTGCGCTCGGTGAAGAAGGGTCCGAAGCTCGCGCTGGCGCGCGCCACGGTCCCGAGCTCGGAATTGAAGCGATAGGTGAACCCGCCCGACGACGAGCTCAGTGGAAGCGTGGTCAGCTCGGTGAGCAGCAGCCGCGTGATGGTGTCGCGTGTGACCTCCGCAGACTGCTCGTCCCTCGTGAGGTCGCCGGTCTGGACAGCCCGCGTGGTGAGCAGAAACGACAAGGTGTCGGTGAGCGACGATTGCGCTGACGCGGGCGCCTCGGCCAGACGCAGCAGCAGGGCCACGGGCACGACGAGCCGGCGGTAACGCGAGGCGGCCATTCTCAGTCGTCGTCCAGGCGAATCTGGAGTGCCAGCACCGTGCCATCAGGCTGCAGCAGGCCCGACACGACCACCTCGGTCCGATCTCTCAGCCTCTGGCATCCGCGCTGGATCTCGGTGGCGCTGTCGGTGCGCACCGTGTAGCCGTCGAGCGTGAACGTGAGGTTGGGACATTGGCCGCTCAGCCTGGAGATCCGTCCGCGAAGCGTGATCGGCTGGGGAGGCGCGGCGGCCTGTGTCACCGTGACCGTCGCGGTAGCCACCGTGAGGGTGCCCGTTCGGGCACCACCGGCGTTGGCCGCGACAGTGTAGCGGACGCGCCCGCTCCCAGTGCCGCTGCCGTCCCTGATGGCGATCCAGGGCACGCTCGAAACGGCGGTCCATGTGCACTGCGAGTCGGAGGCCTGCACGCTGACCTCCCGGCCGCCGCCGCTCGGGCCCACCGACTCGGATGTAGGCGCCACGCTGAACGCACACACGGGCGGTGTGGGCGGAGGTGGTGGCGGCGGTGTCGGCGTCGGTGTCGGTGTCGGCGGCGGTGTCGGTGTCGGTGTCGGCGGCGGTGTCGGTGGCGGCGGCGGTGTCGGCGTCGGCGGCGG
>Ga0209705_10000074_pt1 | contig 48430 bp, 31 predicted proteins | sample PPLLaktember2015_5_FD_187262 | JGI IMG/M metagenome (GOLD analysis project Ga0209705, IMG submission 187262) | Freshwater sediment microbial communities from Prairie Pothole Lake near Jamestown, North Dakota, USA - PPLs Lake P8 Core (1) Depth... | ecosystem: Environmental > Aquatic > Freshwater... | reverse complement strand
AAACGAACATCTCGATGTGAATTCGAGCGAAATTAAGAAAAACAGGAGTGCCCGCAATAAAATCTCCAAATTTTGCGCAGGACAAAATTAAAATGACCGAACCCCAAGCGAATTGCGACACAGCCTGGAAAGCGGGGGTCTATCTTCCGCCCACCCCGTGCCTTCCATCATTCACTCACTGTCACAATACACCCGCCAGCGCCTGGATATCCTCCTCGCTCAGCGCGTAATTATATATCCGAACATCATCCAGCAAACCAACGGACCCATCTAAAGAAATCAAGACATCCATCCCGACAGCGGTATCGATTGCCTGGCTGCCAAGGCTGATGGTGGTACTTTCCTGCCCGCCATCCACATAAAGCAGTATATCCTCAACTTTCACATCCTCTTTATCCGGCAACACAATCGCCACGTGATGCCATGTACCATCATCTATATCCGTATCACCGACAACGCTCCCGCCCCACACAGCGGCTCGGAGGTTGCCGGCGGCATTGATCACATTAGACCACAGCCCGCCATTGATTTCCTCCGTACCCCAACGCACAATCGAGAATGTCGATCCAGTTGATTCGACCTTAACCCACGCGCTTACAGTCCGAGGATTCGATCCGCTGATACCCTTGTAACCTGCAACTTCCACATAATCACCAACCCCATCAAATTCCAGCGCCCCGCCAATCCTGCCACCACCCGGCCACCACACCGGATCACCCATAAGCGTCCCATCATTACCACCCACACTATCACTGGCAACCGTCCCACTAGACTCATCCAACTCCCATTGCCCAACAAGATCACCAGTTGTAAACCTCCAGACATTACCCTCTACAACACTACTGTCAGCTTGAACCTCATCGACCCGCCAATAGTACATCGTCTCTAATTCCAACGCCCCCGGGTCAAACGTAGTATCCGTCTGATTGCCCTGGAATTCACCCGGACTACTCGTGCCAAAATATACATCGTGCGATACAGCGCCTACTCCCGCGGACCAGCTTAGCTCCGTGTCTGGATTCACACCTGACGCTCCATCCGCCGGATCAGGACCAAGTGCCGACAACACACCATCCAACCCCCTAATCTCCTCCTCACTAAGCGCATAATTATAAATCCGAACATCATCCAGCAGACCATCGGAACTGTCGTAAACCATAAAAACATTCTCGCCGACGGCAGTATTGATTATCTGGGCGCCATTGGTGATGGTAGCATCTTCTTGCACGCCATCCACATAAAGCAGTATATCTTCGACTTTCACATTCCATTTACCCGGCAACACAATGGCTACGTGATGCCATGTATTATCATCTATATCTGTACTACCGACAATGCTGCCGCCATACACGGCGGCTCGGAGTTTGCCCTCAGCGTCGATCACATTAGACCATAAAGCACCGATCTCTTCCGTACCCCAACGCACAATCGAAAAATTCGATTCATTTGATTCGGTCCTGACCCATGCGGTTATGGTCCGAGAATTCGGCCCGCTAATACCTTTGTAACCTTCGACTTCCACACAATCATAGTACCAGTACTCGTACACGGGCCAGTAATCGTACCCGTCAAATTCCAGCGCCCCGTCTATCTTCCCACCACTCGGCCGCCACGTCGGATTACCATGAAGCGTCCCGTGGTTTTCTTTACCAGAGCTATCTAAGGCCATTGTACCGCTTGACTCATCAAGCTTCCAGTGTGCCACCAACTCAGGAGGAAAACCTGCCAGCGTTCGAATTTCTTCTATGCTCAGCGCATAGTTGTATATCCGAACATCATCCAGCAGACCATCGGAACCGTCGGAAGAAATCAATACATCCATACCGACAGCGGTGTCGATTGGCTGGGTGCCATAGTCGATAGTGGTATATTCTTGCTCGCCATCTACATAAAGCAGTATATCTTCGACTTTCACATCCCATTTATCCGGCAACACAATCGCTACGTGATGCCAGGTATTATCATTTATAACCGTACCACCAACAACGCTGCCGCCCCACACAGCAACTCGCAGGTTGCCGGCGGCGTTGATCACATTAGACCATAGGCCGCCGTTAATTTCCAGCGTACCCCAACGCACAATCGATAGACCTGATCCATTTGATTCAACCCTTACCCATGCAGTTACGGTTCGAGGATTCGACCCGCTAATACCTTTGTAACCTGCAACTTCCACATAATCACCGGTCCCGTCAAATTCCAACGCCCCACCAATCTTCCCACCACTCGGCCACCACGTCGGATCACCGTTCAGCGTCCCATCGTGGCCACCCACACTATCGTATGCCGTACCACCCTCGCTTTCGTCAAGCTCCCACCACCCAACAAACATCTCAGATCGAGTCGTAAACATCCAGACATCACCCTCGATGACGCTACTGTCAGCTTGAACCTCATCGATCCGCCAATAATACATAGTTCCTAAATCCAACGGACCCGGGTTAAACGTAGTACCTGGCTGATTGCGTTGGAATTCACCCGGACTACTTGTACCAAAGTATATATTGTGCGATACTGCACATCCTCCTGCAGACCAGCTTAGCTCCAGTCCTGTATTCACATCTGATGCTCCATCTGCCGGATCAGGACCAACCGCCAGGCTGACCGGAATTGTTGTAAACCTCCAGACATCACCCTCTATAACACTGCTGTCAGATTGAACCTCATCGATCCGCCAATAGTACGTGGTCTGGCAATCCAACGGACCCGGGTTAAATCTGGCGCCTGGCTGATTGCGTTGGAACACACCAGGACGACTCGTGCCAAAGTATATATTGTGCGATACAGCGCATTCTTCTGCAGACCACCTTAACTCCATTCTTGTATTCACATCTGGTGCTCCATCTGCAGGATCAGGAGCAAATGCTGGAACAGAAAAACAAACACCTTCCAGCCAGTTCCCAGCCAGGATAACCAGATCATCCAGTCCAACATCACCCATCTGGTCGATGTCCGCCCCGCTACAGAAATTATTGTCCCCATAACACCCGGCTTCCATCCAGCGCCCGGCCAGCACGGCAAAATCCGCCAGATCAACCCGGTGGTCATTATTTACATCCACCAGCGAAACGTATTTAATCGCAAGACTGTGATACCATCCGGCGGCGATGGCGATAAAGTCATTGCCCGTCGGCACCGTCATCTGGCCATCATCATTCCACCCCCATCCGACGACCGAGCCGTCCGACTTGAGTGCAAGACTGTGATACCCTCCGGCGGCAATGGCAACGAAGTCATTGCCCTCAGGCCCACTCGCCTGACCCGAATAATTTCTCCCCCATCCGACAATCGAGCCATCTGACTTTAACGCCAGACTGTGATACCCTCCGGCAGCAATGGCAGCGAAGTCATTTCCCTCAGGCACCGTCGCCTGACCATCATCATTCCTCCCCCATCCGATAAGCGAGCCGTCCGACTTCAGCGCAAGACTGTGATACCCTCCGGCGGCAATAGCGACGAAGTCATTCCCCGCAGGCACCGTTACCTGACCATTATCATTATTCCCCCATCCGACGACCGAACCATCCGACTTTAGCGCCAGGCTGTGGTAATATCCGGCAGCAATGGCAACATAATCATTGCCCGCAGGTGTCGTCGCCTGACCCGAATAATTTCTCCCCCATCCGATGATCGAGCCGTCCGACTTGAGCGCAAGACTGTGTGCATATCCGGCGGCGATGGCAGCGAAGTCATTGCCCCCACTCTCAGGCACCGTCGCCTGACCACTCCAATTATGCCCCCATCCGACAACCGAGCCATCCGACTTAATCGCAAGATTGTGATAGCTTCCGGCAGCAATGGTAACGAAGTCATTGCCCTCACCCCCCCCTTCAGGCACCGTCGCCTGACCAGAACTATCATCCCCCCATGCGACAACCGAGCCGTCCGACTTAATCGCCAGACTGTGCAACCCTCCGGTGGCAATGGCAACGAAGTCACTGCCCTCAGGCCCACTCGCCTGACCATAAGCATTATTCCCCCATGCGACGATCGAGCCGTCAGACTTAAGCGCAAGACTGTGAAACCCTCCGGCGGCGATGGCAACGAAATCATTGCCCTCAGGCACACTCGCCTGACCAAAATCCTGCCAACCCGTCTCACCTGGCTCTCCCGCCCCCCATCCGACGATCGAACCGTTCGACTTGAGCGCAAGATTGTGATACCATCCGGCGGCAATGGCAACGAAGTCATTGCCCTCAGGCATCGTCGTCTCACCAGAAATATTCCTTCCCCATGCGACAATCGAACCGTCCGACTTGATCGCAAGACTGTGAAACCTTCCGGCGGCAATGGCAACGAAGTCATTTCCCTCAGGCACCGTCGTCTGACCATAATCACCATTTCCTCCCCATGCGACAATCGAGCCGTCAGACTTCAGCGCCAGACTGTGATACCCTCCTGTGGCGATGGCAGTGAAGTCATTTCCCCCAGGCATCGTCGTTACCTGACCATAATTATTACTTCCCCATCCGACAATTGAGCCGTCAGACTTCAGCGCCAGACTGTAATCCTCTCCGGCGGCGATGGCAGTGAAGTCATTTCCCCCAGGCATCGTCGTCATCTGACCATATCTATCTCGTCCCCACCCGAAGATCGAGCCGTCAGACTTCAGCGCCAGACTGTGCTCCCATCCGGCGGCGATTTGGGAAACATCCACCAGCGGACCTTTCGGGAGTTTCAGACTCCCCCAGCCGTAGATCTCCCCCTGTTCAGCAGCCTCTATTGTACCCGCCCAAAAACAAAGAACCACCAACCATATTACCAATCCCGATCTTCCTGCCCACATGGTAACCACCTCCTGTTCTTCGCTCTGCAAATATCCAATTTCCTTCATTTAGGCAATCGATTTTACGATCTTGCCCAACACCTATGTCTATAATACTACATCCAACTCACCCACGTCAAGCAAATTACCTCCCAATCCAACCCATCACCTATTTTTTTCCATCTTTCCCCACCCCTTCCCCCCGACCCTTGACTCACCCACCCTTCGCACCTTTCCCACTCCTCCAACCTTCTCACCTCCCAAGTGGTCCGCCCTCTTCTGACTTCTAACTTCTGCCCCATCCCCATCCCCATCCCCATCCCCCCAAGTGGTCCGCCCTCTTTCTTCTCCTCATCTACCCATTTACTCATCTACTCACACACTTCTGTTAAGAAGTGGGTGCAAACATACCACAAACATACTACAAACTACATACAAACATAGTGCAAACATAGTACAAACCGCATCACTTTTCATCAGAATTCATCCAAATTTCGCCGAATTTCACCCTTTTTTCTTACCTATCTTACCTAATCGTTATAATCGTTACGCGAAAATAAGCACTTACATCAATTCCAACAACGTAAAATAAGCACTTACAACAATTCCCCGACACCAAAAATAAGCACTTACAAACGCACATCTCCTCCCCCTCATGCCTCGTGCCTTCTTCCGTCATTTATTTCTATTCAAAATCACACCAAAATCCGCTAAAATCACAACAAATCGTGCGTTTTTTTACAAAATTACAGGTTTTTCCATACATACAAGAAAGATTTTATCATGAAAGTATTGTTAGTCGGCGGCGGCGGCCGTGAACACGCAATCGCTTGGAAACTATCTAAGTCCAGATTATTAAAGCAGTTATACATAGCTCCCGGCAACCCCGGCACCGCCCAACTCGGCTCCAACATAGATATCAGAGACTCCGACATCCCCGCGATCGTTAAGTTCTCCCAGGACAAGAACTTAGACTTAGTAGTCGTCGGCCCGGAAGACCCATTAGCCGACGGCCTAGTTGACGCCCTGACCAAAGTCGGCATAAAAGCCTTCGGTCCCACCGCCGCCGCCGCCGCCATCGAGGCCGATAAAGCCTTTGCCAAAAAGATCTTACACGCCGCCGCCATCCCCACCGCTGAGGGCCGCATCTTCAAAAACTTCGACGACGCGAAAGCATACATCGCGTCACGAGAATCGGGCGTAGTCGTCAAAGCCACCGGCCTGGCCAAGGGAAAAGGCGTTTTCGTCTGCGACGACCCCGCAGACGCCATCCTGGCCGCGGAAAAAATTATGCTCGATCGCATCTTCGGCAATGCCGGCGAATGTGTACTCGTCGAAGAAAAACTGCTCGGCCAGGAAGCCTCGATTCTCGCATTTGTTGATGGGCACAGTATTTACGTTATGGAATCGTCTCAGGATCACAAGCCCCTCGGCGACGGTGACGCCGGGCCAAACACCGGTGGTATGGGTGCTTATTCACCCGCGCCGATCATAACTGACAAACTGATGAGCCAAATCGAGCGGGAAATTCTCGTGCCGGTCGTTGACGGTATGAATCGCAACGGTAGTCCTTATAAGGGCGTACTTTATGGCGGGCTGATGATAACCGCCGGCGGCCCCAAGGTATTGGAATTCAATGCACGGTTCGGCGATCCGGAAACGCAGCCGATCCTGATGCGGCTAAAGAGCGATCTGCTGGAAGTGCTGTTAGCCGTTTGCGACGGCACACTCGATAAGGTTGATCTGCAATGGGACACCCGGCCGGCTGTTTGCGTAGTAATGGCATCTGGTGGCTATCCAGGAAGTTACGAAAAAGGCAAAGTTATCACCGGCATCGAACATGCGGAGAAAAACCACGATGTCAAGGTTTTCCATGCCGGTACGGCGATGAAAGATGGCCGGCTTGTTACCAGTGGCGGACGGGTGCTGGGCGTTACGGCGATAGGCGATACGATTTCCCAGGCGCAAGTGGCGGCCTACCAGGCGGTTAAGCAGATCGACTTCGAAGGCGCCTATTACCGTACGGACATCGCCGCCAAGGCGTTAAAGTAGGTTGGTAATGACAACCGCATAGATTAAGAACCTATCCAAACGACAGGATAGGACAGGAATGGTTGTTAATGTTAGTTTGACAGTCTATGTGAGGAAGTTGGGTTAATTGAGAAAGTGGATGGTTTTTGGCAAATAAACGGCGGTTAGTGATAGTATCGGGTAGTTTTCCGGAGATAGTCTGCGGTATTTCGCCCTACGTCAGGCGGATTGCCGAGGTTACCGCCCAGTTGGGTCAGTACGATATACATGTACTGACCAGCGCCGATCCGGCGGTGGATCAGGATATCGCCAAGGGTTATCATGTGCATCCTCGGATAAAGAAATGGGGATATGTACAGGCTAAGAATATTTGCCGGGAGATTCTTGCGCTGGCGCCCGATGCGGTGAATATCCAGAACCCAACGATCAAATACAATAGATGGAATTCCGCGGTTATGTCGGTAGTAGGCCCGCTGCTGAAACGTATGGCGCCGCAGCTTCGGCTGGTGGTAATGCAGCACGACATTGCAGTGGGCAAGCCGATATTTCGACAGCGGTACCGTCCTTTGTTTCGTGCGGCCGATGCTGTGATTGTCTCCAATAGTCGTGACTATAGTGCTGTCCGTGCTCAGGGGATTCGGGAAAACAAGATTTATCGTGCGCCCATGAGCAGTTACTTCCAACTGCCCGCCCGGGGCAGTGACGCAAGAATCAAGGCTCGTCAAAAAATGGGGATTCCACAGGATGCCTCGTGTGTGGCGTATTTTGGATTTGTGCTGCCGGGCAGGAACATAGATGTTCTTATCGGCGCTTTGGATATGTTGCGTCGGGGTGGGCGGGACATTTATGGTTTGATTTTAGGCGGTTCCCACAATGATGCTCCGGACTATTACCCCCATTGTCAAAAGCTGGCCGAGGAGTTGGGTTTGGCCGAGCATATCATCTGGACCGGTTTTGCCAGCGATGATCAGATTGCTGACGGTATAATGGCCGCGGATGTTTTTGTGAGCCTGCCCGAGCGTGGTGCGGATATGCGAAACACATCTATTATGACCGCTATCCAGGGTCAACTGCCCGTTGTCACCAGTCGCAACGAGCGCTACTACATCGACGAAGACCTGGAAAATCTTGGTTGCCGGTGCGTAGGGCCGCGCGATGTTAAGGGCGTGGCTGAGGCTGTCGAAAACCTGTTGGATGATCCGCCATCGGAAAAATTACTGGCCCAGCGAGCCGCGGCATTAGATCCGCAGGCCGTCTGGGATAATCATATAAAGACGATTGTCCGAGCCTGCCAGTAAGGAAATAAACTCAAACTGACCGATTTTAACGAATCGGTTAGTTTGAGTAATAAACGTATATGTCCGATACCAGTGACAATAAAATTTTCAACCAAGCAAGCCCGCAAGAAGATGTTTACGCCCAAAAGCTTCTTGATGATTGGCCCGCAAGTAAGCTGTTTATCGCTAACCTGAGCGCTTTGCGTGGGAGAGATGAGGTCTTGGCGGATAGCATAGCGACGATGGCAATCGGCGATAGAGCGGAAATGGTGGTGGCCCGGGATGGTTCGGTTACGTTTCGGGTTCGCCAGTCGGACGGCCAGCGTCGTTGGCTGGGTTACAGCAGTGTTCCGCTGATTGCCGCCCGCGGGAATCTCCAGCGAACCAGTATAGGCAGCGGCAACCTGGCTATGAACGGTATCGGCAGCGGCGCCGGCGCCCAGTTCATTCTGCAGGAGATGGCGCCGTATCAGGCGCTGATAGTAATCGAAAGCGATCCTTTGAATTTGAATCTGGTTATGCGTCTGCGAGATTTTACCGGTTATTTGCGTCGCGGCCAACTGGTACTGCTGTTGGGTGATGATCCCGGCAAACTACTGGAAGACTTTTTCGCTACGCATCCCGGCTATAGCCCCATCAGTAAAACCACTACCTGGACCTGGCTGAGCGATCAGGAGAACCAACTTTTCGCTCAACAAGTGACCTGGGCTATGGAGCGGGTGATACAAGATGCCGCAACAGCCGTTGATGAGCTTTGGAGCCGGCAGCAGAAACGTGATCAGGAAAGGCTGCTGACGGAAACATTGAAGCAATTTTGTTTGTCCGGCGAGGGTGACATTCAAAAGCTGCGAGCGGCCAACTGCACCAAGGCATATACCCTCACCGACTATCGTACCAGCCGGGATGTACTTAACGGACTTGCCCAATTGGGAGCGTCCACCGATTGGATGGCGCCGGATCGGCCGGATGTTGTCTCGCACTACTGGCAGCTAAGTCGGCTGGATCGGCTGGCGCCTCATTTAATTATATTGGTGGATGTGTTGCGCCGTGACATTTCAGCTTTTTTGCCTGCTTCGGCCGTGTGCGCCACAATTTTGCGCGAACCGCCCGAGACCATTATGAATCCACAATCACAACCGGCCGAGCGAATCGGTCCCAATGATTTTATTTTCTATACCCACAGCGATGAATATGAAAAGCTTCGCCGGGCGAGTCTGCCGGAGGAACGCCTGGTCTGTCTGCCGCCGGCGGTCAATGAAGAATTGTTTGCTCCAGTTGAACTGGATTCCGACGATATGGTCCGTTATGGAGCCGATGTGGTATTGGTTGGCAACCGGCAGAGTCTGGATCCGCAGAGGTATCAAATTGAACTGTCCACCCATCAAAAGCTATGGCATACAATTATCGAAGAAATTCAACGGTCTCCAGGTGATTATCATTGCGGTATGGCGCGAGAATATCTTATGCGAGCGCAGCGCTGCGGCGTTGAACTACGTGAAGACGATATGATCAAGCTCTACACGAGACTGATTCAAGATTATCTCGGCGAGGCTGCATTGCAGGATATCTACTGTGATAGTCTCGATAAAGCCGGCTTTAATTTGCGGATTTGGGGATGGTCACAGTTGCCTGGGCGGCATGGGCGAGGGCTGTCGCATTGGCAGCAGTCGCCAGTCGGCCATTTAGCAGCCGGGACTGTCAGCAACGGTCCGGAACTGAATAAGCTTTATAATGGCGGTAAGATATTTCTGCACATTTCCGGCAGGGGTCGGCCAGACAGTTATCTGCTGGACGGTATTGCCGCGGGCGCCTTTTTCCTGGTCAAATCACATCCTCGTGACAGCCAGGCTGATGGTCTGAGCAGATTCTTTCGGTTAGGCAGCGAGGTGGTTACCTTCGATAGTCCAGGTGACCTGATGGGTAAGGTTCGCTATTATCTTGATAACGAACATGAAAGGCGAGCTATCGCCCGGGCCGGACGTGAAAAACTGCTGGCCCATCACACTTACCGACATCGCGGGTGCGAGATGCTTGAGGCAATGGCAAAACACCTTGTGTGAAACACGTGTATCATTTCATTTGCATTTTGGTCCAGGTTTTGGTCAGGAAGCCGGCGGCGGCAAGGGCGATGATGGTGCAGATTACGGCGGAGGTGGTTTTTGAGTATATGTAGAAGCCGACGGCGAAAACGGTGCTATAGACGGCGAAGCAGCCGGCGACCATGCAGATAATTCCCAAGGGCAGATCGCCGGGGCGTGCGGTTTCTTTTATTGGGTCGTTGTCAGCTTCGGCACGGCGCAAAACCGCGTTCCAGCCGTTGCCGCCGGGGCGGATCAGACGATAGAACTTTCGTAGCGTTTGACTGTCGGTAGGTCTGGTTAGAAAAGTAACGATCAGCCAACAAGTGGTAGTTATGGTTACGCCGATGAGCAGTTCCTGTGACGAATCAAAGGTAGCCCATTGGTATTTCCTGATAACAAGCAAAGCCAGGGCGACAAGAAAGGATACGATCATGCCGGCCAGTTCGGTGAACGCGTTGATCCGCCACCAGAACCATCGCAGGATGAAGATCAGGCCGGTACCGGCGCCAATCTGGAGCATGATATGAAAGGCCTGCAGTGCGTTTTCCAATAGAAGAGCCATAGCGCCGGCAAGTACTGTGAGCACAACGGTTGAGATACGGCCGATAAGAACAAGCTGCTTCTCGGAGGCGTCGGGTTTGATAAATCGCTTGTAGAAATCATTTACGACATAAGAGGATCCCCAGTTAAGATGCGTGGACATGGTGGACATATATGCGGCGATCAGCGAAGCGACGACAATACCGAGCAGGCCAGGTCGCAGGAAGGTGAGCATAGCAGGATATGCCAGGTCGTTTTTTACAATGTCGGGGGCAACGTGCGGGAAGGCGGCCTTAAGAGAAGCTATGTCCGGATAGACGATCAGTGAAGCAAGGGCAACGATGATCCATGGCCAGGGGCGCAGGGCGTAATGGCAGCAGTTGAAGAGCAGTGTGGCGCCGATGGCGTGTTTTTCGTTTTTGGCTGAGAGCATTCGCTGTGCTAGATAGCCGCCGCCACCGGGTTCGGCGCCGGGATACCAGACGGACCACCACTGAACGGCGATGGGTATAATCAAAACAGGAATAAAAAGTGTTGGGTCGGAGAAATCGGGCAGCAGAGAAAGCCTGCCTACGACGTTTTCATGGGTTATCAGGCCCGTTAGGCCGCCGACTTGGGGCAGGCGGCAGACGACGACGGCGGCGGCGATAGCGCCGAACATGGCGAATATAAAAAGGAAAAAATCGGTAATCAACACGGCCCGCAAACCGCCTAAGCCGGAATAAATGACGGTAACGACCAGAGCGACCGAGATTGTCTGTACAGGTGAGAATTTGAGCATGACGCCGCCGATTTTGATGGCGGCGAGTGAGACGGTGGCCATGATTATGACGTTAAAGAAAACGCCCAGGTAAATCGCCCGAAAGCCGCGAAGGAAGGCGGCGGGTTTGCCGCTGTAGCGTATTTCGTAGAACTCGACGTCGGTCATCACACCGGAGCGGCGCCAGAGCTTGGCATAGACAAAGACGGTCAACATGCCGGTCAGAAGAAACGCCCACCATAACCAGTTGCCGGATACGCCATGAGTGCGAACCAGGTCGGTGACGAGGTTGGGGGTGTCGGTGGAGAAGGTGGTGGCAACCATGGAGATGCCCAGCAGCCAAAACGGCATGTTGCGGCCGGAGAGGAAGAACTCGGCGGAGTTGCGGCCGGCGCGTTTGGAAGTGATGATGCCGACCAACAGTGTCGTGACAAAAAAGAACGCAATAATGACCCAATCAATTCTTTCTAAAAGCATGCTAAATCCTCTGCGTTTAATGAGATGGTTTTTCCACAGGTAAACGTAAAAATTCTCTTCGGTCTATCATACACACTCCCTATACGGATAGCCCCGGCTCGAATGCGGCTGGGCCGGGTTGCGTAAGGAAAAAACTCGATTGGGCTGCGAACTGAGGAAATTTTTCATGGTATTGTTCAGCCCAGTTCTGCAGAAATTTTTTCGCTGTATCGATTGCGGTCAAAGCCCAAACGCTCCCTCCGAAACCGGCGCCAAAAGCTGAAGCTCCGATAGCTCCCAATTGACGGGCACAGTGGGCCAGGAAAATCGTCTGTTCGACTTGATTACCCAATTTGTTTTGAGCCAGTTTCTGCGAGCGGTCAACCTGCGCGGCGAACTCGGCCATGTCTTTTTCGATAATCGCCTCGCCGGCAGCCGGGATAATCTGTTCGCTTTCAGCGTAAAACTGCTCAAAACGATCTGTCAACTCATCCGCGGTAAAATTGGCATGACTGCGCCTTCGCAAAATACTTCGCATACGATCAGCCGCATCGGCTGAGCTTGAAATCGCCGCGGCCAGATGCGGATCGTCACGGCCGGTTTCATCCCGCCATATTTGTACGACCGCTGATGCCAATTGCGAGGCCCGATTATATTTGGCCAGTGCGGCGCCGGTTTTTTCGGCAATAACGCCGCTAGTCGCCACGGCGAAAATGTAACCCGCCGGGACAACTATCAGTCGCTCGAACCTGACCGGGCAATAGGAATATTGACTGAGCATCCCGGTTTTGCAGTTGAGGATGGCGGTGTGGTCTTCACTGCCGCCGAATGTGCCCACGCCTTTATCGCCAGTCAGCGCGGCAAAGTTTTGGCCGTTCTCGATGGTGGCAAGGTATCCCGCCAATGACTCCATACCATCGATATTGCTGATGTAGGCATCATGGCGGTCGAGATGGTTTATGCGGGAAAGGGCAAGAAATATCGCAATCATCAGGGCGCTGGAACTGCTCATTCCCGCAGCCGGGGGCAGATCGCCGGCAAAAGCGATATCAGCCCCGCAAAGCGAACCTGGAAAATTGCGGCTGATGCGACGGGCGACGGTCATGGGATAGTTGGACCAGTGGCCGGTTTTGGCAACCAGTTGCGAACTCAAGGGAAATGTGACCTCTTCATCACTGACGGCGTCGGTGATCCGAACAGTGGAATCGTCGCGCCTGGTCGCGATCAAGCAGAATCCTTTATCGGTCGCGGCTACTATACTGCGGCCGCCAGCGTAATCGGTGTGCTTGCCCAATACCTCAATTCGGCCTGGCACGAAAAACGCGTTAGCCTCGATTTCATCCGCGATACCCGCTTGCCTGAGAGCCTGTGCCGATTTGTTCAGCAACTGGGCCTTTTCCATGGCAGCCTGCTCACTCAAACCGGCACGCACAAGCCTGGGGCTGATCATGACGGGGTCAAGAAACTTATACAACGGTATCGAATGGCTCATTTATCAGCGTCTCTCCAGGTCAGTTGTTTCCGGATAGTTGCCTGCCGGGTATTTCATGGTGCATTATAAATCAGATTGGGCGATTTGGATGTGAAAAAATCGGTGGAGCGTCTGCAAAATACAGCTAAAATGGCCGGGGCATATCACCCAAATACAAATTTCCACCCCATAGAGTGCGGCATCCGAGCAAAAAAAATGGCTACGGGATGCTGCACAACTGGGGGGGGCAGTCGGCAGCGAGGAGGAGGACCCGTAGCCAATACTCACTACCATCTATATACACCATTCTATCCGATAATGACATTTCGTCAAGTGTTTTGTTGGTATTTTAATTGACCGGACCGGGCGAGATATGCCGGCATGAAGGTCGTAACCTATTGCAAAACACAGAGTTAAGTCATATTTTGCGATATTAGCCGATCTGTATCGTGGTTGCAATAAATCAGATTATCATCGCCAGTGCCAACAAAAGTGCGGCCAAATGTCTTTGTGCCCCTTTTCTGGTCACGATATTCAGACCATACCTCATGCAAACGATCAAGCCTCCATACAACACGGATAGATCGTCAGTTTTCCGTCAAATAATTCAAAGAAGGCCGGTTTTTGTTCTGCCGATACTCTAGTTGGCGGAGAGAGATGCCAGTCTGGACTCCACAGGCGACAGTCAGGGCCGTAGGGGAACAGGAAATCTGGAAAATTATTCCTATACTTGTAGGACAGTAAGGCGTATGCAGTTTGACGATGGGCAAAATAACAGGCATATCAGGGGACCGAGCAGATGGCTTTTCCCTGCAATGTTTATTATCGGACTGGCAGTGTTGGGTGTTTTATCCGTAAGGCAGTACCACCAAATACAACAGCTAAAGCAGGCCAATGTTCAGGCCCGCAGCAGCGATTGGGCGAATCATCTGGTGAACCTGCAACGGCATGTTGATCGGGAGATCGAGCAGTCCAATCAACAGGTAAACGAGATTGCGAACTGTTCTTATAATTCGGAAAAGATCGTGGCTGATCTTTCCGGCGGAGTGTGCCTGATTCAGGGCGAGTATATGTTTGTCGATCCGAAGACAGGATTGCCGCTACGTTGCGCCGATGAGGCAGGAACCCGGCGAAATCAACCATTTTCACCGCTTTCGCGTGACGGACAGATACAGGCAAGCTCCCCTAGTCTGAGTATAGAAGGCGCCGGCCCACCGCTGGTTGTGCAATATACCGGTACCGGCTTTCTAATCGACCGGCGAGGCTACATCGCCACCAATAAACATGTAACTTCACCCTGGCTGGTCGCTGAGGAATATCAACTGATTCTGCAGGCTGGATATGAAGTGCAAATGCTGCTGTTTCGTGCGTTTTTTCCCAACCATGCCAAGGGGTTCGATCTGGAAGTGATTCGGTCGGCCCAGGAGGAAGATTTAACTATGCTGCACTGTCGGCTTGACAGTACGACGATACCTGTTCTACCGTGCGTCGATAAACAGGACGCGTTGAAGGTGGGCCAAACGGTTATCGTGTTGGGTTATCCGACCGGATTCGATTTGCTGTTGGCCCGTTTGGGGCGGGATGAACTCGAGCAGATTGTGGGTCAGGAGGGCAGGAGTTTTGAAGAAGTGGCGTTGAACATGGCCAAGCGTCATCTGATTCAGCCGGTGGCGACGCGGGGAATGTGCGGCCGGGTGAGCGCCGGCAGGATCGTCTATGACGCCCCGACCGCTATCGGCGCCTCGGGAGCGCCGGTCATCGGCAGTAACGGCAAGGTGATGGCAATCAACACAGCCATTTTGAAGGGGTTTGCAGGGACCAATTTCGGGATACCAATCGGCCGAGCACTGGAGATGATGGACCAAATTACGCATGACAAGCTGAAATGAAGGTAACCATTTGTAACAAAGGCATTTATGCGTAATATACTTGATACTGCCACAGGGTTGGGCCTCACCTTCCAGCGACAATCTGTACAAATCGGCCTTGTCTGACCGATAGGACAACAAGAGGATATAGGTGACGCCGTATGCGCGAAAGGAATAAATATGAATTGTCCGTTTATTGATTCGAATAATCCCCATTGCAGCGAAAGCCTTAATATAAATCGTCTGGACGAAGCTTTTGATCTATGTACCAACCACTATACGATGTGTCCGCTTTACCTGCAATTGAGCCGGAGCCAACTGGAAACAGTCGGCGTCGACGTAAAACAGTTTGACAGCAAAACGCTATAGTCACAATTCGGTGGAACCGAAAATGGCTGATGTCGTAACATGCCTTTGGCCCCTGACTCAGATAAAACCATATCTTGATTATCTGCACATCGAGTGCGGACTGGCGGACAATACGATCGTCGCTTATCGAAGCGATCTGCAACGTTTTGCCGGTTATTGTCTGGATAACGACCTTACCGATCCCCATGCCATCAATCCACCGGCCCTCCAGAACTATCTGCGGTATCTTTTCCATCAGCAGCTCGCCTCGACCAGTATCGCCCGGCATCTGGTGGCGGTGCGGATGTTTTTACGTTACCATGTTCTGTTCGGTCTGCTGGACAAAGACATCTGCTCGGTAACCCAGACCCCTAAAACATGGCAGCGACTGCCCAAAGTCATCAGTCCCAAACAAACCATCGATCTGATCACCGCGGTCGATCCGGAAGATCCTTTTTACCTGCGCGATCGGGCACTGATGGAAACACTCTATGCCACGGGTATGCGGGCCTCGGAGATCGCCGGCCTGAACATAGAAGATGTGAATTTTCAAATCGGGTACCTGCGATGTTTCGGCAAAGGACACAAGGAACGAATCATACCTGTTCACAAAACCGCTCTGGATTTTCTGCAGCAATATCTCCAGCAGTTGCGCCCGCAATTGGCCGGACAGGAAAAAAATGGCCAAGAAACAAACCTCCGCAAGACCAGCCTTAAACCAAAGATAGTCAGTAATGTTTTTATTTCACGGACCGGCAGACCTCTAAGCCGAATCGAGGTTTGGCGAATCGTACGTAAGGTAGCGATCAGGGCAGGGATGACGAGTAGAATCACGCCTCATACATTGCGGCATTGTTTCGGATCACATCTGCTCCAGGGCGGCGCCGACCTGCGCAGCGTGCAGGAAATGCTCGGCCATGCCAACGTGACCACCACCCAAATCTATACGCACGTTGACCAGGATCGCCTGCGCAGTGTGCATAAGAAGTACCATCCACGACCATAAAGAATGTTGTACTCTTCAATCAAAGCTGGGCTGTTGAAACACTTGAGAGCACGGCCGTTCCGGCCGTGGCACACTTGCCCCAGCCCCCTATTCCTGGGGGTCGAACTGGTCGGCTAACTGCAGAAGGATGTTGCCCCAGGTGTCGGTCAGCTCGGAAAATTCGTATTCCATAATATCGCCCAGCAGGACCAGGTCGCCAGCCTCGATAGCAGATTTGACCCGTGCGAGTTGTTCGGTCAGGTAGTCAATGTACCCAGCGACCGATCGAACCTGCGGTGACGTGGAGCCGGGCTGGTTGAATATTTCGAGAGAGTCTGTTTCAATGTCCATCAGTCGGGTGGCGGCGGCCAGATTCTGCTGGACGGCGATCCAGACCTGCAAATAACCGAACATCGACTCCATGGCCTCCTGACAGCGGCCCTGGCTGAGTTGTTCACTGATCTGGGCACGTTGAGGGGCACTCTCATCGCGAAGTCTCTGAGCTATCATCCGTAATGCCTCGGCCGCAAACGAGCCTCGCGATTTTGTCGCTACGAGCATTTCATCAAAATCGTTCGTCGGACGGTCTTTCCAGATAGACAGCCGCTCGGCCGTGAGCGGCAAACCGTCAATGGTGATATGGGCGATTACCTCATTAGGACCAACGTGGCTGTCCTGAATAGTTCCCAACGCACCGGCCAGGGTGACAGGCCCATTAAAGGCCCCTTCGATCTGCTTGTCGTTAACCAGTAATTTCATTAATCTCACCCGTTTTCCACGTGGAATCAAGCCATACGCCACGTTTTTAATCGGACATTCACGGCTCGTTCGCTCGATTATACCAATCGCTTATGAGTTTGCAACCTATTGTCCTGCCTGAGTCTTATGTCGCGACGTGGTGTTATTCCTGGTGATCTTTCAGGCCGATGGGCTCTTTATTCCGGGGATCGGTGGAATCCTTGGCGTTATGGTTATGGTCGCCGTTGATTTTGGAGATGTGTTCTTTGTGAAGTTTCATACTGTCCACATCGCCGACATACTCCGGGATCACCTCTTTTACGATTTTAACGATTTTGTCGTGGCTGTCTTTCTCATTGACGACCGCCAGCAGTCGTTCGATAGCGTTATCAAGAACTGTCTCATCGGCGGGAATGTTTTTCCAGATACTGATTTTAGGATGGCGAGTCGGTTGCATGTCTTCACCATCCATAGCCAATTCTTCGAAAAGTTTTTCGCCGGGTCTCATACCGGTAAATTCGATTTCGATATCTTCGTCCGGCCTAAAACCACTAAGGGTAATCAGTTCCCGGGCCAGGTCCACTATCTTGACCGGCTCGCCCATATCCAGCAGAAATATCTCGCCGCCGCGTCCCATTGCCGCCGCCTGAAGTACCAATTGAGAAGCCTCTGGAATAGTCATAAAATATCGTTGCATTTCAGGATGGGTTACGGTGACAGGGCCGCCGTTAGCGATCTGCTGTCGGAAAATCGGTATTACACTGCCATTGCTGCCAAGGACATTACCGAAACGAACGGTAACATATCGCGTCCTGCTTCGATTGTTAAGGCATTGTATGGACATCTCCGCCAGCCGCTTACTCGATCCCATAATACTGGTGGGATTCACCGCCTTGTCAGTGGAGATCATCACAAAAAGTCCGGATTGATATTTGTCCGCGGCAAAAGCGACGCTACGAGTACCGACCACATTGTTCTTTATCGCCTCACCCGGGTCCATTTCCATCAACGGCACATGTTTATGAGCCGCGGAGTGAATGACCGCATCGGGACGATACCAGGCAAACATCGCATTGACTCTTTTCTGGTCGGTAATGTCACAGATATGAGCTTTGATATCTATCCCTGGAAATTTATTGTTGAGTTCCCGCTCAATAAAAAACAGGTAGTTCTCCGACTGCTCGACAAGTACAAGGGTTTTGGGGGCGAACTGGCCCACCTGGCGGCACATCTCCGAACCGATCGACCCGCCCGCACCGGTTATCATGACGATTTTGTCCTTAGTAAACTCACTGATAAGGTCTAGGTCAAGGGTGACCGGTTCGCGCCCCAGCAAGTCGTTAATATCGATCTCACGCATCTGTGAGACCCGCACCTTGCCGGAGGCGATGGAAACCAGGTCCGGAACGGTACTGAAACGCAGATTGGCACCCTGACAATGCCCAATAACACGGCGTAGTTGTTTATGCGAAGCCGAGGGCATAGCGATGACAATCTCATCGACATTATGTATCCGTGCCATCTCTTTGATTTGATCGGAAGAACCCAGAACCGGCACTCCATTAATCCGCACCCCGTGCTTACGGCGGTTATCATCGATAAAGCCAACGACATCATACCGCAAAACGGGCATCCGCAAAATCTCACGAAGAAGTACCTCCCCGGCATTTCCCGCCCCGACAATGAGCAGTCGTGCCAGCCGACCGCCGGAAACCATCTGCGTCTCTTCGTAATAGAGTCGGATTATCAATCGTGCTCCACAAATGACCACAATCGTAGCGGCCCAATCAATCATCATTACGGCAAAGGAGACCCGACTCCACCAGTCTATGTGTATTCGGACAGCCTCGATATTGATCACCACGAACCAGCCGAACACAAGTATTACGGCGCTGATGTGCGATGCCTTGATAATACTCAAAAGATCGGAAACACTCGCATACCGCCACCAGCCCTGATACTGATGGAACAGACCAAAAACGATCAGCTTCACCGCCAGGGTGACCAGCAGCCATTTGAAGAAAAGCCCTGGAAACCACGCACCGATCTGCATCTCATCATTGACGGTAAAGGAAAGAAACAGCGAAATGGCAAAAAACAATACATGAGCCAGAATGATTACAGCCTGCCGAAAATAGATACGCAGATACCCCATTTCCTCCTGCATCTCAGTTGAACCACTATTGTCATCCATATTGTCAGTTATCGTCCAAAAAGAGATATGTCTTTACGTTACTTCCTTCTTGACAAATACTTGGAAGCGATCCAGAATGCTTCTGTGTTTTCGATGTTCAGCACCTTTGCCATACCACCTTTGCCCGGTCAAAATGACGATTATACCGATAGTACGTCTTCAATATAGAATTGTTTGCAAATTACAGCGGATTTTTGTAAATTAACCAAGCTGGATATTGGCATCAAAAGTCGATATTCACACCTAAAAACGTTGTTTTGGTATCAGCATCAACGTTTTACAATCTTTTTGTCGCTGGCGTCAAGTTGGCTGATTTTTCCGTCGGCCTGAACAGAGGATCCATAATTTTGCAAATTCACATAGCGATACTGAAACGCGGATACCTAAATTTGATCGTCCAGGGCCATAAATCCGTGGAATGTCGGCTGACGAGAATCCCATGCCTGCCATTCCGCCGAATCGCTCCCGGCGAAAAGGTGTTGCTAAAGGAATCAGCCGGTCCCGTTCGGGCCGAGGCGGTAGTCAAAAACGTGCTTTTTTTTGAAAACCTGACCCCCGCAGCGATCAAAAAAATCCATCGCAAGTATAACAACCTGATTATGGGAGCCGACGATTTTTGGCAGGCCCGCCAGAATTGCCGATTTTGCACGCTGATTTGGCTGGAAAAAGTCGAGAAAATAACGCCCTACCGACTCAAAACCAGGGGTATGCAGGCCTGGCTGATTCGGGAAGAGCACGACATAACCTCCCTGAAAATATAAACTTGAGGTATCCAGATATGCAATACACCAGTTACGAACGGGTAAAGGCCGCCTTGGAGCACAAGGAGCCGGATCAGGTTCCTTTCGATCTCGGTTCAGCCGCTGTAACCGGCATCAATATCAATACTTTAAGGAACCTGCGCAGACATCTGGGGCTTAGCGAAAATGTCCGGCTGCTGGACAAGATAACCCAGATCGCCCATGTCGATGATGATCTTATTGAAAAATTGAAAATCGACGTCAAAATTGTGGCTCCCAACCCGCCGGCCGAAAAAGGCCTCCAGAACGACTTAGGCGTACAGGACGGCTATGATCGGTTGATCGATGAGTGGGGCATGGGCTGGCAAATGCCTATCGACGGCGGCTTTTATTACGACTTATACCACAGCCCTCTCAAAGACGCCCGGACCGTCCGGGACGTCGAAAACCATCCCTGGCCCAACCCGCTCGACCCGGCCCGGTTCGTCGGCCTCAAAACGCGGGCCGACAAAATCGTCTATGAAGAAAAACGGGCATATTTTCTCGAAAGAATGAGCTCCGGCATGTGGGAACACGCCATGTGGATGACCGGCTACGAAAAGTTTTTCTGTGACATGCTCCAGAACGAAAAACTGGTCCACGCCATCATGGAAAAAATCCTCGAGATAAAAATGCAATATTGGGGCAAGGCACTGGAGACACTCGGCCAAAATGTCCTGGTCGTCTCGACCGCCGATGATCTAGGCTCGCAAACCGGTTTGCTGGTCTCACTAAATTTATACAAGAAACTGATATGGCCCTATCATAAAAGACTGTTTGAATTCATCAAAAAAAAAGCCCAATCCAGGGTATATATATTTTTCCATAACGACGGCGCAATTTGGGAGACCATCCCACTGCTTATCGAAGCCGGCGTCGATATCCTCAACCCCTGGCAGGTCAATTGTACCGGCATGGGCGACACCAAACGATTCAAGAAAGAGTTCGGCAGGGACATTACTATATGGGGCGGCAGTTGCGACACGCAGCACATACTGCCGTTCGGCACACCCCAACAGGTACGCGACGAGACCAAAAGAAGAATAGAAGACTTGGCCCCCGGCGGCGGATTCATCTTCGCGCCCATCCACGTCATCCAAAACCAAGTCCCGCCGCAAAACATCATCGCATGGTGGGAAACCCTCCAGGAATATGGCGCCTACTAAAAACAGCAGAATGAGACCAAGCTTATCCTTGTATGTTACGATACTCGCTCCATACCAGATACCTGCTATTTTATTTTGCCGTGCCGATCACGCCCAGCGGTTCCATGAGCTTACGCAGTTGCCGGACTTTTTCCCCAGACAGTTCCTGGAACGGATCGCGCGGCACCCCGACATCAACCCCGGCCAGTTTCGTAGCCGCTTTGACACTGGCGACATACCCCTGCGTCTCAAAAAACTGGTTCAGCGGATAAAGTAACTGCCAGAGCTTCCGAGCCGTCGGAATATCGTCCTGTTCCACAATAAGCTCATAGAGCTTAACACACTGTTTAGGTGTGCAGTTAGCGCCGCCCGATACCCATCCTTTCACGCCGCCCAGGCTCATAGCCGAAAAGGCCAGCGTATCGGCACCGGTAAAAACAGCTATGCTGTCGGGACGATTCTTGAGAATATCCTGAAAATCGATCAAACCGGAACATGCGTCCTTTACCATGGTAATATTATCGATCTCAGCCAATCGTTCCAAAAGCCCAACCCCAAAATCCACCCGGCAACTGCCGGAGTTGTACAGCATAATCGGCAGACTCACAGCCTCACTGACAATTTCATAATGCCTGACCACCTCATCATCGCTCGGCAGTTCATAAAACGGAGGCACGATCATCAGAGCATCGGCCCCGGCCGCCTCGGCGTGTTTGCTCAGTTCGACGACCTGGCGTGTGGAGGTCGCCCCGGTATGCGCCATCACGGCCGCACGCTTATTTACGTGTTCGATAACCACTTCGGTTACGCGTTTTTGCTCGTCCACATCGAGATGATAAAACTCACCCGTCCCCCCACAGCTCATAATGCAGTGAGTACCGCTATCGATCTGATAATCGATAAGACGTTTAAGTGCGTTTTCGTCGATCGACTTATCGTCCGGCGAAAATGGTGTGCAAACGGGCGTAATCAGGCCGTATATTTCAGTCATAGCTATTCTCCTGCTAAAATTTCTTCAATTTCGTGATTTTATTACGTATTTTTTGTGGAAGGTTCCGCATTAACCCTCACGGTTCCATCCGGTTCGATGGTAAGCTGATCGCCTTTGTTTATGGAATAAAAAGCCTCTTCCGGCAGAACCACAATCGGCACCGGTTTATTATACAATTCATCTGCTACTATACTGCCCAGTGCAATAATCGGATCCGCTTTGAGGTTAATGATCGCCGCCGGCGCCACGCCGCTACGGACGCTTTCCAGCAGAATGGCGCTGCCGGTACTGGACCCTTTCCCTTGCGGCAGGACCAACACCCGCCCGGCAGCCATCTCGCCACTCAACGCATGGCGACGATCGATAATCTCACCGGTACGCGGATTCAACCCGCCCCACAGGCTCAAAGGCTCACGGCAAACGAGAGCCACACCTTCAGCACTACCGGCCACCACGGGTTTCCCGATCAAAATTCTTTCCACTATACTTCCTTTCGGCACACATAGCCTTTCACCGCCGAGAGCACACAATCGGCCATACTGCCAAAGGCGATTTTTACACCCAGTTCACCCGGCCCGTAGTAGGCGCACTTTCCTGAGTTGGTCATAAGCACCTTCGTATCCGCAGCGATCATCGGTGTATGAAAAAGGCAGGTATCGAGAGTGATTTCCGTTCCAAAATCGATTATCACATCCATAAAGTCGCTGCGTACCAGCAGGGAATACGATGTCTGGCTGGAAATCACGATAAATCTGACGTCTTCGCAGAGTGTGTTACCGTTTTCTTTCTGCTCTCGTATGAGTTGTGCCAGCCGTCGAAATTCCTCATAAGAAAAATGGGGACATCCCAGGACAACCACATCCAGCTTGTCTTTTTCCCGGGCTGTGGACAAATCGGCCCGGGCCTCCCGAAATTCAGCCATGCCGATATCGATAACTTTTTCCGGCTGGCCGCCCTGAAAAGCCTCTTCCAGGCTGTTCGCCTCGGGCGTAACGCCAACCGCGTGAAACAACGCCACCGCCCCGGCCGAGGCTGCCGCCGCGCCAAACGCTTTAAGCTGGTCACTGGTCGCATCAGCGCTAAGACCCTCGATAACCGGAATCTTATCGCCCACCATCGGTCCGATCAGATGACCCAATACCGCATACGAACAATCATCCTTCATAACAGTCGGGTCGATATCCACCAGTCGCAAAAGAATCTGACCTTTACGGTTTTCCTTCAGATGAAGACCGCATCTGGGAACCCTGCCGGTGATCGCGGCACAAATATCTATATAGTCGCCATACCGGTTGGTCCGGGCGCCGAGCACCGAGTTGGCATAGCAGATAGCATTGGATTCACCCCATGCTATCTGTTGCCCGAACCGCGGCGTCAGATAACTTTGATATGGCGCGCACGTCCACGTTGGAATACACCCCATATCCATATATGCCTTGGCCTGCCGAATAGCCTTGGCGGCAAATTCCTCATTCACCCCAAATTGCTTCCAGTTCTGCAGGTCCAGCGGTCCCATATTCAAAGTCGTGGGAATACGGACCTTTCCGCCATATCCTGCCAGCTTCTCCGCAAATTCCAGACCCGCCTCACTGAGTAGTCCGCAACCGTCAATATGGGCCTGGCTTACATCCATCAGCTCCGACGCGCCGTAAACATCAGCCATTCTCACCATGATACGCATAGCCATCTGCGCCGCTTTGCCCTCACGGCCCTGGAGCATCTGCTTGTCTCGTTCGCTCAACTTTATACTCATAATGATTACTTATCTACTATTCATCGTTTTGTTTTCTTATTGGCCCGGCAAAATTCGCCCATCAAATCCATCGCTTTTTGATTGGTCTCAGCCGAACCATTCTGTTTGGCAAACGCATCCACCATCTCCAGCAGATCATCTGCCACCGGCTTCAAACCGTAATCGTGCACCACGTTGACGATAGCTGCGTCCAGACCGTATTCCTGCGCCTTGGCCAGATAAGCCCGGCACACACCGACCTGGCGGCCCGGAAGATCTTTAACGCTATTGGAAATACCCAAAGACGTATGAACGCCTTTCATGGCCGGATCGGTCATTATTTTGCGGATCGCCTCGAACGCCCGGTAGGTATAGCCGGGCGTATCCGGGATCATGGGTATATCTATCGCCAGCGGAAAGACGGTCGAGTCGAAAAACAGGTCTCCCGGCTTGAATCCATATTTACCGGTAGCCGCATCGAATATCTTACGGGCCATATTGTACAGATCGTCCATGCCGTATGCGCCATCGGCACCCGACTGTTTGTCATCCACCAGCAGCCCTATAACCTTAAAATTATATTTCTTCCGTAGCGGCAAAATTTTGTCCACCGTATAGGTTTTAACGGAATTAATCAGCGGTGCGGCAATTTCACTCTGCCCATCCTGGTACCACTGTTCTAGTCCCGCTTTGAGAACATCGTCGTTGCTGCTATCGACACAAACCGGTACGCCACGGCTGTACTTCTTCACCAGGGCGACATAATCGCGCATCATCTGGACCGAAACTTGCGGATCATCCTCACCGAAAGCGTCCACATTGACCGCTATATAGTCCGCGTTGTGCGCGACCTGCGATTCTATCAATGAAATAATATAATCCAGTGTGGCACTGGGCTGTTCGTATGCCTTAGCTCCCTTCTCCAGCAACTCTTTCATCGCTGCCCCTTGTTTGGGTATGCTGGCATGAATGCTTTCGCCAATTTGAATCAGGTTCACTTTTTTCGTATGATCCTTCCCAAAAAGATAATTCAAAATCGAAGCGGTTCTCAGCAGAGCCGGATTACGATCGGGATTGATCCTATTCGCCAATTTCTTCAAACCCTCAGCCCCTTCACTGGCCGCCGCCTCGTAGATCAGCTCGCCCACACAACGCTTATCGGGATTGTTCCCGCATGTACCATCCGGATCAGCATCGCCGCACGGTGGGTTGTCCAGCCCTTTTTCGCATTTACCAAAACTGCACAGACCAAAGTTCTCCACCAGAAAACAATCGCCGCATTCTTCACAGTCGAACAGAAGAGTCTTCATGGTTTTTTCTTCGATGAAAAATTCCTTGTACAGCCAGCCCTTGCCTTCACGCAAACTCTTACTGGCCCCAAGCACTTTCTTGACTAAACCATGCATACCACGGCCAGGTTCCAGAAAAAGATTGTGAAACAGATCGAAAGACCTCTTACTGAGCGTGGGCGACGGTTTAGACAGCTCTCGTCGCTTGCCGTTCTGGTCATACAGATAAAAACCATCCTTCACGCCCCAGGCAAGATTGTCTTTATACTCGCGCCACCCGCTCCCGATCTCATCCGCCTTCTTGACAATCTCCAGCAGCATATCGAAATCGAACAAACCGCCCAGATCAACACCCACCGCCCCCAGATCACGATACATAGCCACCATTTGCGACGCCCGTGCGATATGCTGTTCGGGTTTCTCGCTGAGCAGCTTGTCAAGAAATTCCCTGGTCATCACGCAGCCGGGAAGCTTACCTTCGTACATCAACCGGGGCGCCGGCGTCATCGTCGTCAGTACATATACATTGCCGAAAATCGGAACATTAATGTTTTCATCCTTGACGTAGCGGAACAACTCCTCACATTTACGCCAGTCACAACCGAGCTGCGTAATCAGAAAGTCGGCGCCGACCGTGATTTTCTTGGCCATCTTGTAGTACTGCTGCATCTGTGACGCCTCGGTGTATTTGTACTGCGAGACCGCCGCGGCAATGTAAAACTGATGAACCTTATCAAACGCACCGGCCTTGGCCTTATCGAAGGCCGCGTAGTTTAGTCCTTTTATCAGTTTGATCAGCCCCACCGAATCGACCTCGAAGACCCCTTGACTTTCCACCGGCTTATCGCCGGTCAGCGCCAACACGTTTTCAACGCCCAATTTTTCCAATCCGCTCAGATAAGTTTTAATGGCATCGGTATTATGATCTTTCGTGGTAACGTGAGCTATTATCGGCAGACCGCCCCAAAGGTCCTGCTCACCGCCCGGAAGCGTCTTCCTGCTCAGCACCGAATAAATATCTGCCGGACTCAGCGACGCCACCCCCCCGGGGCTTTGCGGAATCGGCACCGCTCCCAGAACCATACCGTCGGGTATTTCCGATTTCTTCTGAGCATATCCGGTCAGAAACTTCTCAAAATTGCTCAGCCCGTGGCCCGGCAACGGCACAAACTCAGCCAAAATAATGAACTTATCCCCAGATTCAACCAGATTCCTAAAAGACTCACTTTTCTTAAACATAGCAATATTCACCATTTACATAAACAGAATCCACTCAATAACACATTGCGCCCGCCAATATCGCAGATTGCCCCGCTAAAATCAATCAAATTCTGATAACTACTCCACCATTGATAATGGAAAGGCTTGGCACACTTATGCTGCACACACCCCCTAAAAAATGCTTGGCGGTCACCGGCGATGCGTCAGTACAATCCTTGTACCTTGCCGGTCTTGACATCCACGTCGATCCTTCTAAAGGCCGGGTTGGACCCTGTCCCGGGAAGCAACTTGATATCGCCCGCCACCGGCACCAGGAACCCTGCTCCTCTATATTCCAATATATCACGGATCGGCAGCTCCCAATCTGAGGGCCGACCCTTTAAATTCGGATCGTGCGAAAGGCTCAGATGCGTCTTAACCATACACGTACCAAGCTCGTTAGCCCGCGGATCCGACTCGTACCTCTTCAGTTTCGCTTTCGCCTTGTCACTGTACGTTACCCCCTTGGCCCCGTATATCTTCTTGGCGATCAGCTCGATTCGCTCACTCAGCGGGGTATCCATCTCGTAAAGGAATTTGAAATTATTCTTTTCATCGCATGCGGTCACCACCGCCTGAGCCAGCTCTATCGCCCCGGCACCGCCCTTTAGCCAATGTTGCGACAACGCCGCCAGCGCCCCATTCTGCTGGGCCACCTTACGAACCAACTCGATTTCCGCCTTCGTATCGGTATAGAAGCTATTTATGCAAACCACCGGTCGCACCCCACTGGCCCTGACCGTCTCGATATGGCAGATCAAATTCTCGCATCCTTTTTCCAGAAGCCCCAGGTTTTCCCTGGTATAGGCTTCATCCAGCGGTATTCCAGGCTTGACCTCGGGACCGCCGCCGTGCATCTTTAACGCCCTGATGGTCGCTACGATCACAACCGCGTTAGGCACCAGACCGGAGAACCGGCACTTGAGATTCCAGAACTTCTCAAACCCGATATCCGCCCCGAAACCGCTTTCGGTCACCAGATAATCGTTCAGTTTCAGCCCTATTTTATCGGCGATAATTGAGCTTTGTCCGATAGCTATATTCGCAAACGGACCGGCATGAACAAACACCGGTTGACCTTCGATAGTCTGTATCAGGTTCGGATTGATCGCATCGACCATCCACGCCGTCATCGCCCCATCGACTTCCAGATCAGCCGTCGTCACCGGATTGCCCCTCTTATCGTAAGCCATTACGATCTTGCCCATCCGCCGGCGCATATCCGCCAGGTCGTTCGCCACCGCCAGAATAGCCATAATCTCACTCGATGCGGTAATCTGGAACCCTGATTCCATCTCAAAACCATCCATTTTACCCCCCTTGCCGATGGTAATATTGCGTAACGACTGGGCACAAAAATCGATAGCCCATTTCGTTTGCACTCGCTCGGGATCGACATCGATACGTCTAAGATTCAGCTTAGCCAGTTTTTCATCGTCGTAGTTATTCTCATGCTGCATTCGGCTCGTCAGTGCCACCATAGCAAGGTTATGCGCATTGGTGATCGAGTCCATATCACCGGTCAGTCGAATCGAAAATGGCGTCAGCGGTATGCACTGCGACAGCCCACCACCGGCTGCCGACCCTTTGATATTGAATATCGGTCCTCCGCTCGGCTGACGGATCGCTCCGACCGCTTTCCTGCCCAGCCTACCCAACCCCTGGATCAGTCCTATAGTGGTCGTGGTTTTGCCTTCGCCCAACGGTGTCGGGGTTATAGCCGTCACATCGACATATTTACCTTGCCCAGCGTCCTTCAGCCGATCCAGCACTTTCAGATAGTCCACCTTACCCAGATAGTTACCCATAGGGATCAGTTCATCACCTTCGAGACCAAGCTCTTTAGCGAGCACCCCGATGTGTTTCATATTTTCTTCCGCCGCTTCCGCTATCTGCCAGTCTGCCATTTTCACCGGATCGAGCCGACCGGCCGATTCGTTCGAACTAACTTGTTCATTTTTAGACATATTATTCCATCCTGAAATTTAGGTGTTCCGGAGACTTAACTCTCGGACCACCCAGCGAAATAATCCTTGAGATAACAGGCCGCGAAGAGGTCAACGCCTCATCGACCGCCAATACCCCTTCCGACAGCAGCGCCCACACCGGACTTCCCTTTTCCCTGCCAAACCCCAGAGCATGCGACTGTAATGCAAAATTATCGCTGGGATATCGCAAAGGTATTTCCATCAGTTTCACCCATGCGTACCCCTCGTACTCGCTCCCGAACATCATTAGCGAATTTCGTATCGATATCCGGCAGCACCAGATGAATCGGCTGATATTCGACCAGCGACTTCAAATGCTCCAGACCTCGTGTAAAGCTTGTCAGTCGTTCTCGTAATTGCACATCACCTCGAGCCTTAAATGGCTCCAACTGTACTTTCGATTCTTCCAGAACCTCTACTTCCTTGGAAGGCTTGCCTTCAAGCAGAATATTATAACCTTTTCTTAACTTCATACAGCAAATTCCACACAAACATCTATATGCCCCCCCACCGCCGGCTGAAAATCACAAGTCAAAAACTGTATCAGCGAATCTCGCGCCTTGCCATACTCGCCAACCGCTTCCAACGCCGAACCGCACAGCCTGCGAACATGTCCCTGCGCAATTTGCACACCTTCGCCGCCGCCCTGCGGAAGCGTAAATTTACCTCGCTTCAAATCGGTACCCAAAGTCTTCCCCACCGCCTGTTCGTCGCCGGCAAGATCAAGGCAGTCATCGGCAAGTTGGTACGCCGTCCCGATGCAATAACCAGCTTCCTCTAATGACTCCGAACAGCTCTTGTCGTCGCCTCCGCATATCGACGCCACAAATGCGAAAAGCGGACCAGTCTTGTTACGGGCCAGACGCAAACAAGTATCCTCATCCAGTTGTTTGCCGCGGAACAAAAGCTCCTGTTCGGTCTCAGCCCCGATTACCTCTGTGACTTTCGAAATAAATCTATTCAGATAGCTGCCGCCCTCCGTACCAACGAGCATCTCTATTGCCTCACACAAAAGCAAATCGCCTATCAGAATCGCCCCTGACGGTGAACTCGTCCGCCACAGGGCCGGACCCGCTCGACGCACCAGGGCGTTATCCACAACATCATCGTGAAGAAGACTGGCCGTATGAACAATCTCCGTCGCCGCGCAAAGACTAACAAGTACCCCACGATCAACCGAAAAACACCCCCCCTCCACCAAACGCCCCGCCAGGCTGCTTCGCAGCATCTTGCCCGGCATAAGCTGACCAATCTCGATACTGCCGACTACAACGGAGGCTGCTTTCTCCAACCGCTCAACTGTAAGCTCTCGAACCTCGGATACAAAACTCATAAAAGCATCCTCTTCAACTTCCGTCAAACAGTCCCAAAACAATAGTATCTAAACTGGTAACTTATGCATGCCCGGTTGGACATTAGTACTTCTTAACTCGAAAGTTAGAGAAGGCACAAAATACCAGAACCATAACGGGATTGCAACCCCATACAGAAAAAAAAATAACCACTATTGAGAAATTCTTTGACAAAATGAAAAATAAACAAAACTTCCGACCGATCAAAATCATCGTAACACCTTTTGGCCTAAAGTGTTATGAGACAACTGCCAACCACCCGACCGCCGCCGTGCTACCCCCCCACGCCCTACAGTTACACCCCAAACAATACCAAATTCATGCTCATAAAGATAACTTCCAACAATTGTAGCGAACAAAATATTAAAAAAACGAGTTCCTGCTGGAAGCATCGGATTGGGGAACACGCCAGTACACCGGCGATCATCGGGTACTTTTTTTGACTTTTACCAGAGGTCTTTTTGGAGTGAATCTTTTTGGGCCTTTTGTTTTTTCGCGGATGATTCGATCTCCAAAATTTTTGCCGATGCCTTGCTGGACGCCGATCTTGGGCACTGACCAGTCCAGCAATAAAGACAGAGTTTCTCCTTGGGCCTTCCGATGGCTTTGACCATATTCTCTATAGTCTGATATCTAAGAGTGGTAACGCCTAAGTCTTTTTTGATCCATTCGACCATTTGATGATATTTTTGGGAATTGTGGTCTGTATATTCCGAGACATCTTTGCAGTCATGGCCTTCAAGGCTGCGAATAGCTTTGCGTGCTGCCAATTCATGGGTGGAACGGGTGGAAAGGTTAAAACGGCATGGAAACATCAGAGGTGGACAGGCCGCCCTGACGTGTATTTGTCTGGCCCCGCAATCCCAGAGCTTTTTGATGGTAAAGTTTTTAAGCTGGGTCCCCCTGACGATGGAATCTTCACATACGACAATGCTGTTGCCTTCAATCACCTCTTTGATGGGAATAAGTTTCATTTTGGCGATCAGGTCTCGTGTTCGTTGTGAAGGAGGAGTATAACTTCTTCCATAGCCCGGGGTGTATTTGACCAGCGGTCGCCGAAATGGTTTGCCAGACTCCATCGCATAGCCTAATCCATGTGCCATGCCGGAATCAGGTACGCCGCTGACCAAATCGATCTCAATGTCATCATCTTGTCTGGAAAGATATCGCCCGCAATTTTCCCGGACAATCTCAGCGTTTATCCCTTCATAATTAGATGCCGGGAAACCGGTATATATCCAGTTAAACGCACATATTTGGTTGATATTTATACTTCCGGGTCTTCTTTGAACAATGCCATCCTCGTTCATTTGGACTATTTCACCAGGCTCCAGATATTTTACTATCTCAAAATCGTTATTGGTAAAAGCGATGGTTTCAGTTGTAACGGCCCAGTCATTCTTGCGATTGCCGATAGCCAGTGGCGTATAGCCAAACCTGTCGCGGGCGGCATATATTCCGCTTCTGTTGAGCAACAAAAGAGAGCAGGAACCCTCTATAGCGTCGAACATTTTTTCTATTCCATTGATTAGGTCTTTGCCCTGATTGATTAATTTAGCTATCAACTCTGTGTCATTTAGTCCTTTTTTACCAACCTCGCTGAAAGATACCCCTTTTTTAAAGAGAACTGAGGCCAATTCTTCGGAATTTTCTACAATACCATTTGTCGCAATGCAAAATGGCCCAAATTTCGAGTTGAGATAAATCGGTTGTTCATCCAGAGCGCTAATCACCCCGATACCCTTGTTACCGCGGACATCCTTAAAATCGTCATAAAATTTCGCCTTAAACTGGCTCTGGCTTATATTGTGTATTTGGCGGTTAAATTCCTCTCCAAGAACAGCAATGCCACCATATTGTGTTCCAAGGTGTGAATGATAATCTATGCCGTACAAAAGAGTTTCTGCACAATCCTCCTTCGTTACTACGCCAAAAATACCGCTCATAATCTTTATCCTTCCTTTTGCGTCGAAAACCAAAGGACAACGAATATCTAATGGGTGAAATTACCGGTCTTGGCTCCAAGTGCCCTGTTTTGACTTCGCGTATAAGCAACACACAGGAAAAACGGCGAAATCGCGATAAACACCATTATACAAACATATTAGAAGTGGTCCAAACATTATTTGTTTCAGCACGTGACAGGTGCTTTTATGGGTCAGATGGACACCACCCCCGATCCCATAAAACGCACCGAAACCCTGGAACCACAAAAAATAAAAACCATCGAAATCTCGCACATTAAATAATATGGGAAACTAGCAAAAAACCGTGTTTGTTGGGGATTTACAATTTTATGCGTAATCGCTACAAGTATTTACTATAAAAGAGCTTACAATAAGTTGTGATGTTTTTTTTTGTGGTGAGCTACTTTTGTCGCAAGAGTCTTGTTTGCCTAAATGAAGAACGAAATTTATAATTATAGCGTATAATATAAGGTGGTAGTTGTGTGTCTTTGTTAAAATTGTTATAATAGGCATTACACTCAAAGAAAAAAGACGATGTCGATCTTAAAACGGAACAATTTGGCAATAGTGGCGGTTTTGGCTATGGGGGCGGTGCTCTGCCTGAGCGACCAACTGCAGGGGCAAGTATATGGTAATTCGTCAATACGTGGATTAAGTACTCCTCAGGCTAGGCGCGGCAGCGGCACGCTAAGTAGTTTTCGTCAGTTCTCGACCGGTATAGACGACAGCAATAGGGGCGGCTCGTCCAGTATGTTAGCGATAAATCCACGACGAACATTAGGCCGGTCTTCGATGCTCCCCGGTTCGGGCGGCGCAAAAACGGGAGAGAGTATGCCAAATTCCCTTTCAATGTTGAGTGCCGCACCGGTTGTCAGGACCTTTACCACTTCCTTGCTGGCGGCAGTTCAATTCCAGCCAATAGCAGGGAGTGGATTTAAACCATTTGACGTCAGAAGTGGTGATTTGGGGAAATCGGTTACATCAGGTTTTTCGCCCGGAGGAAACACGCTTAGACGAACGAGCAGACTCAAAACAAAAGCGTTAGCCATGACATCGATGAATCGGTCACGTGATTCAGTTGCGGGATTTTCTCCAACCGGGTTTAAACAGAAAAAACCGATATTGCAGAGATTATCCCAATTGAGAACACGGCAATCTTTACGTGGACAGAACATGTAGAATTCATGCTGTCAATGTTTACGCTTAAAAACGCCGCTGTAGTACCGACATCATGCCTGGCGCCACTATTGCCGTGGCGCCAGGCATCATCGTTGATCGGGGTTGTTACTGTAATCCGGCTACCCACATAGCCGGTTTAAGATTTTGTCGGCATCTCCGCGGTTTCCGGTTCCAAACCCAACTCTGCCAGGATCAGATAAGCCGCAAAACCTACGACGAACGACATCAGCGGCTCAAGGCCATAGCTAAGTTTGCCACCGCTAACAGGGCCGAGCAAGCCCATCAAAAGACCAATTGCCCATGCAATATAACCTGCCCAGTTGATACCTTTGCGAGGTCCGGGCCATCCGCCGTGGCGTACGTAATCAGCAAGCATGACACCTGCTATGGGGCCAAACGCGGCGCCGACCATTATGAAGAAACCGACAAGATCCATTGCTTTACCGGTTGCGGCAAGGACGACACCGATAAGACCTGCAACCAATGTCATTGGAACACGTGGAATTTTCGGCAGCATTGTCGAAAACGCGTTAGCCGCGAGAAACGCACAGAAACCCAGCGGGCAAATACAGGCAATTACAAACACCCATGAGGACGCCTTAGCCATAGATCCGCCGGACTGATTAATAGCAGCAATAAAAGGATCGAAACCTTGCATTCCTGCGATTTTCGGATCATTGCCGATAGCTCCGGCGATAGCCAGTATCGCGAGAATACCGGCAACAAGTGCGGCCAGGGTAATCCCTACAAAACCGCCAAGAGCGACATCTTTTTCATTACGGCTGTTCATACCGAAGTCGGTACCTGCGACACCGGCAGAAGCAAAAAAGCCGGCAGTAGCAGCAAGTGCTGCGAACATTGCAAGATTAACTGGCCCTAAACTTCCTTTAGTTGTAACAACGGCATCGCTAAAACCACCCAGGCCTTTACTATTGGCGCCAGCCGCTATCGCAATCGCCAGTAAAGGAAATATCGGCAGAAAACTGGAAAGTTTTCCAAGAAGCCCGATACCAACTGCTCCAACCAGAGCCATGCTCAGACCCAGCACCGCACAAACAACCCAGTAAAGAGGCAATTTTACAAGTTCTTCAATAGGGCCGCCTCTATTTATTGCCTGCATAAAGAAGCCAGCAGCAGATGTTGTGAAAAAAGCGTGCCAGAATATCTGCACAATACCCATTAGAAGTCCCGGGATGGCGATTCCACCATGTGTTCCGAATGTTGACGAGGCTGCCACATAAAGGGGCATTCCTGTTTTCATGCCGAGTTTTGCCGGCACATAGTAGATGACCAGACAGAACATCGCACCCATAAACAGGCCGATGACGGCGGCTGCGATGCTGCCGGCCATAAGAGCCCCGGCCATCCCGGCCATGAACGGCACGGAAAGAAATATCCCCGCATACGATGGTGCTGTGTTCTTATACCATGGCGCACGATTTCCCATCGGGTTTGGCGCCGCCGACTGCAAATAATTCGGCAATGTTCCATTACTCATGATTTGCTCTCCTATAAAAAAACTCTCCATTAAAACCTCACCCGGCGCCTCGCCGAGTGCCTGCCAAATGAGATTCGCCTTTATATTCATACCTGTTGGGTTATTACCCAGGCTAAGCGATTCTCCCAACGGCCAGACAGGGCCATTTTGTTTTAACAATCCGCATATCTTAACAACAAGGTCCTATTTGCCAACACAAAAAAATATAAGACTTTTTAGCGTTGGGATAAAATCGCACAAATACGATCTGGTCTTCCTGAATTTCACAGGCCATCGCCCGCTGTAAGTGCTTATTTTACGTTATTGGAAATTGTTGTAAGTGCTTATTTTTGGTTGTTGGGAATTGTTGTAAGTGCTTATTTTTGGTGGTGGGGAAGTGTTGTAAGTGCTTATTTTACGTTGTTGGAATTGATGTAAGTGCTTATTTTTGCGTAACGATTATAACGATTAGGCAAGATGGGTAAGAAAAAAGTGTGAAATTCGGCGAAATTCGGATGAATTCGGATGAAAAGTGATGTGGTTTGTACCCACTTTGCAGTATGTTTGTATCTACTTTGCACTATGTTTGCACCATGTTTGTACTATGTTTGCACCCACTTCTTAACAGAAGTGGGTTAGTAAATGGGTAGATGAGTAAATGGGTAGATGAGGGGAAGAAAAAGGGCGGACCTGGTGGGCGAGTCAGAGGTCAGAGGTCAGAAATTAGTGGGCGGACCAGTTGGGGTGCGAACTTGGAGGGGGGCGGAGTTGGAGGGAAAGGACGGAGGGGTCGGGGGTCGGAGGTAAAGGTCAGATTTGAGATTTCAGAAGTCAGAGGGGGGAGTTGGGGTGGGCGGTCCGGGGAGGGGGGAGGGGAGGGGGGAGGGGAGGGAAAGAGGGGGAAGGGGGAAATCGTGGAAAAAACAGATAAAATAGGAAATGTTTCTTGTTTTTTTGGACGGGCCGTGGTAGAAGGCGTAGTGCGTATATCGTATTGCGGGGGAGGAAAGATGAAGAAGTGGTCAGTGGTGGGAAGAATAGGACACGGATGGGATGGATTTGACGGATTGTCGCGGATCAGATTGAAAAATAGGGACAGAAGGCAACAGGAATGAGGCACTAGAAGATAAGAATAGGAAAATAAATTTAACCACGAAGATGAGAAGAACACGAAGAAGAAAGAGAATATAAGATAACGAAAGAACAATTGGAGCAACTCGCGCCATGCGTCAAAAAACTGCATGAGGTTACGGAGAGGATTTGTAAGGAAAAGATAGAAAGCTTTGCTTAGTATTAACAAAAGCGGGATATAGGTTCCACTATTAAGGAAGTTTACTTTGACAGAAGTAATAATCGTCAAACCTGCACCAGAGAGATATCCTGAGTTTTTTGCAATAATCGACAATGTTGTCGATAAACTTCATGAATGGATTCACCCAAATGGGATGCGACAACATAAAAGTGCGTTGGATTTTGTAAAAACAGTTACTATTGTAAGAGCCTTTAATCTCTACAAGTCTATTAAACTGCTTTTGGAGAATGATCATTGGGAAAATGCCGCAATAATAGCTAGATCGTTGTTTGAGTTGCTTTTAAATCTGGAGGAAATCCTGAGAGAGGAAACAGTTTCTGAACAACAAGCTAGTAAATACCTCAGATATAATGAATTGCAAAAGTCTTTGCATACCATAAACGATATCGAATATGAGATTGCTACTGGGCGATGCTCCAAAAAACGAGCGTTACTTCTTGAAAAGTTCAAACAGTCCATGGAAACTGCTTTTAAGGAATTCCATAACAAGAAACGAACTGGGTGGAAAAATACTTGGTGTGGAAAGAACGTTTATGAGTTGGCATCATCATCGCACGATCCAATCAGGATTCATCACTATAAAATAATTTACTCCCATTTTTCAGAATTGAGTCACAGCACTCCTTATTCAGCAATGACAACATATACTGAAATGAAATCGGGTGATAATGAAGACTTGATCGTCCAGAAGCGGGAGAACATAGAAAAGGAAAATCTAGTTAATATCATATTACTTTCAACCTCTTGGCTCATAGAGATTCTATTATTGGCAAGCTCCCAGATTTCTGCATATGATGGTAAGTGGAACTTGGAGATACTTCAGCAAATTTACAGAACCATGGGGCTTAAACCACCAACGGTAAAAACTAACAGAAAGAATTTGTAAGGAGAAGATTGAGAGCTTTGTTTAGGCACAGAGAATGAGAAGAATTTTAATCAATCAGAATAAATTGCGGGCATGGCCCTACCCTTCGCCCGGGCTACACCTGCTAAAAAGAGGATAATCGCAGGCATTTTGAATGAATTGAACTGCGAATTAACACGGGAAAAAAAATGTCTAAGGGAAAAAACATCACAAAACGGAAAGAAATAAAAAAACCTAAAGAAATAGATTTGAAATATGACAAGCCTAAAATTTTACTGATAGACATGCCAGGAAAAACAGCAGAGGGGCTTTTAAGTCAAGGCTATAATGTTTCTGAAGGTAGTTTCGGGAATCCTTATAAGGTTACACAAAGTGATTCATACCTACCTGTTATTTGTAATGGAAAGCTGCCGAATGTTACTGAGCAAGAAATAATCATTATAGATTTGGAAGAGCCAGAGATTTTAGAAGGACCGAGAGGTGAAAAGCACACTTCAGATGGGGAAAATGATTGGTGGGCAAGTTGTAATCAAGGTATTATTGACCCAAGGGTCCGGTCAATGGCGATACATAGCAAAACCTTTGATAGAATATTAGGCCACGGTGGACTTTTTGTTGTATTTGCCAAGAACCGAGAAGGTCAAAAAATGGTGTTTGGACATAAAACGTATCATGGTATTGGTATTGATATTGATGGCAAGAATATTGATTTTGACAACTGGTCCTTTTTAAGCTGCTTATATGATTCTTGTGTTAAAATAAATGATGATTTAGGCAATGAAATGTTTCCATTTGGCAAAGATAATGCTTTAACAACACTGTTAACTAAATATATGGAAAACTCAAAGTTTTGTTGTAACTTAGTAAGAAATTATGAGATTAATGAGGAGCGTTGGTATCCTTTGTTGAAAAACAAATATGATTCGATAATATCAGCGGCGATAGCTCTTGAATGCAAAGAAGGTAAGCTCGCTTGGACATTTATATTTCCGCAAATTGGCAATAAGACAGATTTTGTATTAGAACTATTTCAACTATTGCCAAACTTCGCGTCACATTTATTTCCTTATTACGAGGGCAATCTGTGGTTGCACAAATCAGAATATGAATTACCAAAGATTATTGAATTTGAAGAGGAAAAGAAAAAAATAAAACAAGGATGTGATGATGAAATCAAAAAAATCGATATTAAAATTGAAAAAGAAAAAGAAGATAATAAGTTTTTGTATGACCTAATAAGAGAAACAGGTGATACCCTTGTTCAAGCGGTTATAAAAGCTTTGGAAATATTGGGTTTTGAAAAGGTAGTAGATGTTGACGATGTAATTAAAACTCATGGCAACGCAAACTCTTTGAGAGAAGATATACAAATAAAAGATAAATCCCCAATTTTAATAGTTGATATAAAGGGTATTACGGGTCTACCATCAGATTCAGAAGCAATACAAGCACATAAACATGCTACAATAAGAATGAAAGAATGGAACAAGACAGATATCAATAGTTTAACTATTATTAATCATCAAAGAAATATTCCGCCATTAGATAGAGTAAATGATATGCCATATAGGCAAGAACTACTTGATGGCGCACCACAAATGGATTTAGGGTTAATGACAGCCTGGGATTTGTATAGATTGGTTCGTAGCTTTTTAAGAAATAAGTGGAAACCAGAAAATGTAAAACCTTTGTTTTATAAATCACAGCGTGTTTCGATAATACCTATTAATTATGAATACATAGGTAGAGTCAACCAAATTTGGAAACAGGCAGAAATCTTTAGTGTTATTATTGAAGAATCAAACTTAGAAAATCAGGATAAGATTGGAATTGAAACACCAATAGAAATATTCGAATACCAAATTGAATCCTTAAAGCGAAATGACATAGAAGGAATAAAAGCTGGAAACGGAAATGAGGTAAGCATTAAAACAAACCAATTCCCAAGTAATATCAAAAAAAAGTTTCGTGTTTACAAAATCAAGGAATGAGTTAAAGGTCTCTGGCAGTATTTCGTTTTTTGTAGACAGGTTAAGAAATATACCCAATGGGTATGATAATTCCTGGCAGGGGCAATTAAGAAAAAGGCAAAACGATGGCTGAGGAAAAAGGTAGTAAGTTGGAATCAAAAGGAGGACAGCCGAAAGATGAACGGCAGTTTAATCAGGAGCAGTACGACAGACTGATAGAATGCTCGAAAAAGGGGCCGAAGGGGATAAAGGAATGGAACGAGTGGCGAGCCAAAAATCCGGATGAGGAGATATGGCTGGAAGGGGCTGAACTCACGAGAGCCAATCTGCAAGGGGCTAAACTCAGAGATGCCGATCTGCAAGGGGCTAAGCTCGAAGAGGCCAATCTGGGAGGGGCTAACCTCGTGGGCACCAATCTGCAAGGGGCTGATCTCAGACGCGCCTATCTGGAAGGGGCTAAGCTCTTAGGAGCCAAACTGGAAGGGGCTAAGCTCAGCGGCGCCAAACTGGAAGGGGCTATTCTCTTAGGAGCGAAACTGGAAGGGGCTGACCTCGGGTTCGCCAAACTGGAAGGGGCAAACCTTGAGGACGCCAATCTGGAAGGGGCTGACCTCAGCTTCGCCAAACTGGAAGGGGCAAACCTTGAGGAAGCCAAACTGCAAGGGGCTAAGCTCGGAGGCGCCAAACTGCAAGAGGCTTTTCTCATTGGAGCCAAACTGCAAGGGGCTAAACTCGGAAGCGCCAATCTGCAAGGGGCTAAACTCCAGGGTGCCAATCTGCAAGGGGCTAACGTCAAAAACGCCAATCTGCAAGGGGCTGATCTCTGGGGCGCCAAACTGCAAGGTGCCAAATTCGAGGGAGTTATTGTGAATGGGGCCACATCGTTTTTGTATTGTCAGATTGATAAAAATACAGACTTTCGGCATACAGGGCTGGAAAATGCGCGTATTGAGTCGGGCTCTAAATATCTTTTGAAATATAATGTCAGGCGGATGAACTGGGAGGATTGGTATGGGAAACATCGGTTTTTGCAGTGGCCGGTAAGGCTGTTTTGGTGGATAAGCGATTATGGGATATCAACCGGTCGAATTGTATTAACTTTTTTTCTTTTGGTGTTAGTATTTGCCAGTATCTATTATTATTGTGGGGCAATGGATTATTACGTTTTGGGTGAGAAAGATAATCCTGGTGTAGTCAGCAATTTGTTCGTGGTCGATTATGAAGCAGTGGCGTGGTGGCTGGTGCCTTTGCGTGCGGTTTACTTTTCGATTGTTACGATGACAACACTGGGGTTTGGCGATATGTTTGCCAATGCGAAAAGCGTGTGTGGGCATCTGCTGCTGATGCTACAGGTTCTTTTGGGTTATGTGCTGCTAGGAGCATTGATAACGCGATTTGCGGTTTTATTTACGTCCGATGGTCCTGCAGGCAGTTATACGGCGATGGGTGAAGAGACAAAAGCATTATTAGGGAAACTGAAGAAAGATAAGGAAAAGGCAGGGTGATGTTGTTTCACGGGTTTCGTTTGCTTGAGGCTCACTACACCCGCGGCTATGCATATTCGACCGCTACGCGGTCGGGAGATAGATTCGCTATCGCGGCTCTGGGCTTCGCTTTGTGTCGGGTTCCCAATCGAGTTGAGGGCAGGCTCTGCGCAGGAATGACAGGGAGAGATTGCCGCGTCGCTGCGCTCCAATGATACGCAAAAGTCCGCGTGGGCTAAGAGTCCACCCTTCGCAGCGAAAAAACACCTCCAAACAAGTTTGGAGGTGCCACCCGATGGAGAAAATGGCGGGTACGGTGCGGGCTACGCAGAATGAATGGGAGAGATGGCTGCTTTTGGGGGTTGATTGTGTTGGGAATTTGAATAGAATGGGGCTATGGCGAATTGGTATCAACATGAGTGTGCGAGCGGCTGGTCAGCAGGTGGATCGGCAGAGCGGGGTGATATTTTGTTGACTGTTTGGGTGAGGCATGGTAGAGATAGATATTAGGGTTTTTAAAAGTCCAGCTATATTTATGGAGGTTCAGGGCGATGCTAAGAACAATGTGTATTGTGGTATTGTGGGTTTTTGTTTCTTTACTATTGGTATCGTGTGATATGGGATTTGACAAAATGACAAAGGTTGTCGGATACGATGGCAAGAATTTGTGCTGTGGTTATCTGAGGTGCGAATACCGCGTTGATCCATACGGAATTGATGTGTTGAAGCCCAGGTTGAGCTGGGTTGTGGGGTCCGGCCAGCGCAATCAGAAACAAACGGCTTATCATGTTCTGGTGGCAAGCAGCAGGGAAAAGCTCAGTCTGGAAAAAGCAGACCTGTGGGATTCCGGTAAGGTCGTATCGGATGAGACCGCGTGTGTTATCTACGAAGGCAGGCCACTGGCCTCACACGTACAATGCTATTGGAAGGTAAAAGTCTGGGATAAGGACGATATAGGTTCGTCATGGAGCGAGCCGGCAGTGTGGACTATGGGTCTGCTGAATCCTTCCGGATGGAAGGCGAAATGGATTGGTTATAATATCAGGGAATCGAAAGCTTTCCTGGAAAAACAATCGGAATTGACGGGTTCGCAGGCTGACGAGAAACAGAATATATTGGTTTTACCGCCGCCGGTATATCTGCGTAAAGAGTTCTCTTTGGTCAAGCCGGTGAAGCGAGCTGTGGTTTATGCGTCATCGCTGGGTTTATACGAACTGCATCTCAATGGAAAACGCATTGGGGGGGATTATTTTACACCCGGCTGGACCGACTACAACAAACGCGTTTATTATAACACTTATGATGTGACCGAGTACCTTCGCGGGGAAAATAACGCGTTGGGTGCGGTTATCGCGGATGGCTGGTATTCGGGTTATGTGGGCTATGGCCAGATGCGGGATCACTATGGCAAACAAACATGTCTGCTGGCCCAATTGCATATCGAATACAATGATGGATCGAGCGAAATCGTCGCGAGTGACCATTCATGGAAGGCGGCCACAGGGCCACTAGAGGAAGCAGATTTTCTTATGGGCGAGATGTATGATGCCCGTAAAGAAATCTCCGGTTGGGATAAGGGCGGCTTCGATGAGAGTGGATGGCGGAGAGTGGAGGTTTTCGATGACGTTCAAGCTGAAGTGCAGGCCTATCCGGGAGTTACGGTGCGGAAATTTGCCGAGATCAAGCCGGTGGAAATCACTGAGCCTAAAAACGGCCATTATGTATTTAACATGGGGACTAATTTTGCCGGCTGGGTACGACTCAAGGTTAATGGGAAAAAAGGGGACAAGATTATATTGCGATTTGCGGAACGATTGAATCCGGATGGTACTATTTATACCGAAAACCTTCGCAGCGCCAGGGCAACCGACACCTATATTTGTCGGGGTGATGGTGAAGAGATATGGGAGCCGCGATTTACTTTCCACGGCTTCCAGTATGTGGAAGTCGCAGGCTATCCGACCAGGCCAGGCCCGAAAGCGATAACAGGAATAGAAATTACCTCGGCTGCCCCAGTGGTGGGCCATTTTGAGTGCAATGACAAAATCGCTAATCAACTATACCACAACATTTGTCAGACCCAACGCAGCAATTTTATCGATATTCCGACCGACTGTCCCCAAAGAGATGAGCGATTGGGCTGGACGGGCGATGCCCAGGCATATATTCGAACGGCCTGTATGAATAACGATACGCAGGCCTTTTTTACCAAGTGGCTCAGAGATTTGCGAGATGGTCAGCGAAGCGATGGGCAGTTTCCTATGGTGGCCCCGGTAAAGGTGGCGGACAATGACGGCGGACCGGCTTGGGCCGATGCAGGCACGATCTGTCCCTGGACTACATATCAAGTCTATGGCGACAGGCGAGTTCTGGAAGAATCGTACCCCTCGATGGAGCGATTTATCGCGTTTTGTAAAGATCGCTGCCAGGAAGGATTATTACCTCCGAAAGAGTTTCATTGCTTCGGAGACTGGCTGAATATCAACGATGACACACCTAAAGAAGTGATTTATATGGCCTATTTCGCTTATAGTACGAAGCTGACAGCACAAACTGCCGAAGCACTGGGCAAGAAAGAAGATGCCAAAAAATATTACTCGTTATTCGAAGATATCAAAGCCTCGTTCAATAAGGCTTATGTTCAAGACGATGGACAAGTTCATGGCAACAGCCAGACGGCATACGTACTCGCATTGAAATGTGACCTGCTCGATGAACCGATGCGCAGCAAGGCCGCTGAAAACCTTGTCAAACGAATTAAAGAATGTAATTGGCATTTGTCCACTGGCTTTGTCGGAACGAAAGATTTGATGCTGGTGCTTGCGGATATCGGCCGAAACGATCTGGCATATCGGCTGTTCCATAATGAGACGTTTCCTTCGTGGGGGTTTTCTATCGAACATGGCGCTACGAGTATCTGGGAACGTTGGGACGGCTGGACGCCGGATAAGGGGTTTCAGGATCCCGGCATGAATTCTTTCGCTCATTATTCCTTCGGAGCGGTCGGGCAGTGGATGTTCGAGAATATCGCAGGCATCAGGACAGATGGAATTGGTTATAAGAAAATTGTTATCAAGCCTTATGTCGGCGGAAAACTCTCATGGGCGGACACCTCTTACAATTCAATTCACGGTCTGATTGTTTCAAATTGGAAAATCGACAATGACAGTTTCAAGTTCAAGGTGGTGATTCCCGCCAATACGACCGCTGTGGTGTACATCCCCGCGGAAGATAAGAACAACGTATATGAAGAAACAAAGCCGATCTATAAAGCTCATGGCGTTACTTTGCTTGCTGAGGGAAAAGGGTATGTTGTTTGTAAAGTTGGGTCAGGAGATTATCAGTTTAGGTCAAAATTCCTCAAGGGCGGATTTCCCAAGTAAATTCGTGCAAAAAAGTAAGAATTTGATAGTATAGAGCTTATGGATGCTGTTCAAGACAGTAATGGGTTTTGGAAGGCGAAGTATAAGCGATTGACCGAGAAATGGCTGCCGCATTGTATTGCAGATGGAGGAAGGCGGGCGCGCGTGGGGAGTTGATGAATCTGGTTAACGCTGCCATGATACTTAAGGGCCAGTCTGGCAGCAAGTACACAAGTGCGCCATGGAGTGACGCGTACGTGTATAATACGATGGAGGCTGCCTGTATGGCGATGGCTATCGAAAGCCAGGGAACTGTCGGTGAAGATTCAGGCAATCAAAATGCCCGATTACTGGGGATACTTAACTTCTGCCGGTTGAATCGGGGTGGATATACACAGGTCTGGATGACTGAAGATACTGCTAAAGTGATTGGTCCGGACTTATTGGCGGAAATGATGCGCAAGGTCGATCCGGTTAAACGACCACAACTGGAAAAGCGAAGTTGCGATCGGATAATTGTTGGAGATCACATAATTTATTCATAATATCTGAGCAGCACGAACAGCACGAAATCGCAATTTTATTTGAATTTGTTCCAGCTTCTTTGTTGTGGAAGATAAAAATCCACTCCAAGTGTACTGGTTCAGCGTGAATTGGACAAACGCGTTTAATTGTTTACACCTATTTTTATCTGATTTGCCGGTCTCAATTTCGACAGCCAACCTCTAACCACAGTATGAGTATAACATCTCACAAATTCTGCGCAGAAACCAAGCAACACCAATAAGTTACGTCATTTGCCAAATAATAATTAAAAAAAATGCTTGCAAAAAAATTGTGATTCGCTATCATCGCAGTTAGCTGGTTGTTTCTTATGCCAGTGGAGGCGTATATGATCAAGATCGAATCCGGCACAAAGTTTTCTGAGTTGCCTGTCATCGCGGGTCGAATGGGGCGTTGTTCAACGCTAAGTTCTTCTAAAACAAGCGGTTGCATTGCGCCAACATCGAATCGAGTGCCAAACAAGTCTGACAATGTTAAAGTGTGTGTGTGGAAATCGCGTACGTCCTCAATATGTTTTGAGGACGCAATAATGTTTTTCTTAGTAAAGGAGTAATGTAATGGGTAAAAAAAATGTAATTGTAGCCGTGGCGGTTTTTGTGTTTGCCTTCGCCATCGGCCAGGTTCAGGCGGACACGATCACCGTGCCAAATTGTGCTTTTGAAACGATGTACAAACCGAACTCAACCTCGATCACCGCGACCATAACAGATTGGACGCAAGGCGTAGGGCCGGATTGCCCCATAGATAGCGGGGTGTACACCTTCTCCGATCAAACCACCGGCACCCTGGCCGACATCCCCGGATGGCTCGGATACGACAGGGACGGCTGGATATATTGGGGCGGCACGTACGGACGGGACGAAACCACTGGAAATCTTCAGGGTTCCGTATCAACCGGAAACAACCATACCTCCGGCGGCGCTTATTGCTACCTGGTCAACGGCGGCGACTGGGGCAATGTGGCCGGTGGCCTGATCACCTCGGCGGCCTCTCTCGGAAACATCGCAAGCGGCACAACATATACAGTTTCGATGTACGCCAATGGCAGCGCAACTCCCATCGTCCTCAAACTGTTGGCAAACGGAACAGTATTGACGCCCAGTTCCTCGGTTTGGCCCACTTTGAGTGACACACACCAGTTATACTCCAGAACCTATGACGCTGAAGACATTACCAGCTACATTGGCCAGGCTATGACAATTGTCTTGGGCGTTGACCGCAACGCCAGCGGCACACAGTCCCACTTTGACGACGCAGCGCTCAGTTACACTGGTGGCGGCGGTGGTGACACCGATCCACCAACACCCAATCCCGCGACGTTTGCCTCAGCTCCCGCTGCGGTAAGCAGCAGCGAGATTACAATGACGGCAACAACAGGCTCTGATGCGACCGGCCCGGTAGAGTACTACTTCGATGAGACTTCCGGCAATCCCGGCGGAACTGACAGCGGCTGGACGACCAACCCTGTCTATAACGACACCGGACTTGACCCTGACACGCAGTACACCTACACGGTGCAGATGCGTGACTCCGTTACGCCTACGCCAAATGTAGGCGCCGCATCGGCCCCGGCCAACGCGACAACCCAAACTGCTGGCGCCACCGATATCTTTAGCGTCAATTTTTATGCATACGGTGCCTTGGATCCGGCTGATTATGACGCTGTAACGCTGGAAGCAGGTGAATCTGCCGGTTTTGGTTCATGGAATACAACCGGCTGGGAAAATTATCTGGTGCCATGGGGGCTATCATCACCTGCCAACCCGGTGACAATAACAAGCACTCAAGCATCTACGGCAACATTGACCCTCAATGATGTACGTAATGGCGGTCCTTACATCTGGGACGCGCCTCATACCAATTTGCCTGGTGACGGCAATGGTGATTTGATGGATGGCCATTGCAATGGCACTGAAGATCCCTATGACGGATCAAATATATTCGACATGACCGTATCGGATATTCCATTTAACGTTTACGATGTGATCATTTACATCGGCTCCAATGCAGCACAATTCGGCAACGGTACAGGTAAAATCGTTTTTAACGGTGCCCCTGAGCAGGACTTTACTCTCCCCTCGGGAGAATTTGCTGCTTTTGCCCAGATCACCGATGGAGTAACACCCGGCAACTATATTGTCTTTACAGGAGTAAGGGGTACTTCTTTCACAACTCAGGTATGGGGTAATGGTTTTAATCATATCGGCCCAACCGGTTTCCAGATCGTCAACGACGATAGCGGGGTCATTCCCCCTGGCCGGGCTACTAACCCGAACCCCAACGATGGCGCCGTAGGCCTCCCATCTGACACAGACTTAAGCTGGACTGCCGGACTTGATGCTGATTCTAGTAACGTTTACTTCGGTACCAATCCGACTCCCGATAGCGGCGAATTCAAGGGCAATCAAACCGAAACCACTTACGATCTGCCTGCGTTGGCTAATGACACCTACTACTGGCGTATTGACGAAGTAAACAACGACGGTACAACTACCGGTCTGGTTTGGAGCTTCGTCGTCGGCCCGCCTGCCAAGGCATTTCGCCCGATGCCGTGCGATGGTATCACAGCAGTCGCTCTCGATGCAGACTTGAGCTGGGTCGAAGGTGAGTCTGAATCCGCCGTTTCCAGTAACGTTTACTTCGGAACGGATTCGACTCCGGATGCCGGCGAATTCAAGGGCAATCAAACCGCGACCACTTACGATCCAGGCCCTCTCAGCGCCGATACGACCTACTACTGGCGTATAGATCAGGTCAACGCGCAGGGCACCACCACCAGCGATGTATGGAGCTTTACCACCCCCAAAGACAGCTCTAGCACCGTGAAAATTTTCATTCTGGTCGGCCAGTCCAACATGGAAGGACATGGCGAGATAGATCCGATTACGACTCAGGGAACGCTTGAGTACATATATGATGATGATCCAATCACGTATGGACATCTCAAAGACGGCGGCGATTGGGCCGTGCTAGACGATGTCTGGATTTGGTATATGCGTGAAGGCACCACCCTTGTCAAAGGCGGGCTTACGGCCGGTTATGGCGCCTATAGTACCACCGTAGGACCGGAACTGCAGTTCGGTCATGCCATGGGTGATTTTTATAGCGAACAGGTCCTTCTCATCAAGACCGCATGGGGCGGAAAGAGTCTGCGTGTTGACTTCCGTCCCCCAAGTTCCGGCTGGAGTCTCGATACACCTGTAACCGCCGGCGATGAAGGATTTTACTACCAGGAAATGCTCGACTTTGTAGTCGATGCCATGGCCAACATAGGAACGTACTTCCCATCTTACAGTGGCCAGGGCTACGAGATAGCCGGATTCGGCTGGCACCAGGGCTGGAACGACCGTGTTACTCCAGCTTACGCCGCCGAATATGAAGTGAATATGGCAAACTTCATCACCGATGTCCGTGCATCTTTGGGTGTACCCGATATGCCATTTGTCATTGCCACAACTGGAATGGACGGAAACCCTGATTATAGTGAGGTAGAACTGGCGCAACTGGCAATGGAAGACTATCAAACCTATCCCCAATTCGAAGGCAATGTAGCCGTTGTTGACACCCAGAGCTTCTGGCGTGCCGTGGCCGAGTCCCCGGCCGACCAGGTTTATCATTGGAACCGAAACGCCGAAACCTATTACCTGATAGGCGAAGCCATGGCTGACGAAATGACGAACATGGTAGAGCCACCTGATGAAACTGCGCCAACGCCTAATCCTGCGACGTTTGCCTCGGCTCCCGCCGCGGTAAGCAGTAGCCAGATTACGATGACGGCGACAACAGGCTCCGACGCGACCGGCCCGGTTGAGTACTACTTCGATGAGACTTCCGGCAATCCCGGCGCAACTGACAGCGGATGGACAACCAACCCTGTTTATAACGATACGGGACTGGCCGCCAGTACTCAGTACACCTACACCGTGGAAATGCGTGACGCCCTGTTGAACGTAGGCACCGCATCGAGCCCGGCCAGTGCGACAACACAGGCTTTGTCGGCTCCTATATTTGTTGCGGCCGGCGCTGTTAAATCCGGCACGGGGGCCATCTCCCCGGCACTTCCCTCCGGTATCGCTGTCAACGACATTTTGTTACTGTTTGTTGAGACAGCCAATCAGGCGGTATCGATTTCCAATCAAAATGGCGGAACGTGGGCGGCGGTAGCCAGTTCGCCGCAGGGAACGGGAACAGGCGGCGGGA
>Ga0209705_10000073_pt1 | contig 48626 bp, 29 predicted proteins | sample PPLLaktember2015_5_FD_187262 | JGI IMG/M metagenome (GOLD analysis project Ga0209705, IMG submission 187262) | Freshwater sediment microbial communities from Prairie Pothole Lake near Jamestown, North Dakota, USA - PPLs Lake P8 Core (1) Depth... | ecosystem: Environmental > Aquatic > Freshwater... | reverse complement strand
GACGTCCTGCCCATGTTCGTGGTGCCGAATCCCTCGGCGTCCGACTCGGGCGACGACGACGAGGAGGTGCCGACCGACAACCCGTACGCCTGCTCGAAGCAGTTCGTCTCGGGCAGGCGCTCGAGCTACCTCGTGCCCGATCGCGTCGTGGGCCGCATTCCCGATTTGCCCGGCTCGTCAGACCCCTCGTGGCTCGTTGACTACCTGAAGCACGCCGCGGAGGCCCGCATGCGCCCCGTGGCGGACTATCGGCGCGACCTGATGATCTGCACCGCGACGTGGAAGAAGGCGGGCGAGGAGTGCGCCATCACGCTCGGTCGTGACGCCTCGGACGTGCTCATCTGCCCGCCCGCCAAGGACGGCGACCCCGCCGTCGTGAGCCGGCGCGGCGCGCGCCTCCACATGATCAAGTGCCACGGCGTGGACGAGGATTCCCGCTTCTACGGGGAAGGCGGCGGCAGGTTTCCCGACGCGCTCAGCAGCCCCACCTTGCTGGGCCGTACGGTGCCCGGCACGGTGGCCGGCGCGATGTGCTGCTACGGCGCCGATCTCTTCGACCCGGCGTCGCCTACGGCGCAGCATCCGCCCGAGGTCCCCATCTCCAGCGTTTACCTGAAGCAGGGCGCCCACGGGTTCCTCGGCGCGTCCACCATCGCGTGGGTCGGGCCGATGCGGATGATGTGCGCCGACTGGATCGTCACGGGATTCCTCAAGGCTGCCACATCCGGCGCCTCGCTGGGACGCGCGGCGCTGGAGGCTAAGCAGGACTACCTGCGCTGGCTGCAGCAGCAAGGCCAGGAGCCCGATGCGGCCGACGAGAAGACGCTCATCCAGTTCCTCCTGCTGGGCGATCCGTCCATTCACCCGGTGCCGGCGTCCACCTCGGCGACGGGCCGCGCCCGGCGCGCCGGCCGCGAGCCTGCCGCCGCCGGCCTGGCGGGGGCTGCCGCGGTCCCCGCGGCCCTGCAGCGCCAGCGTCGTCGCGCCGCGCGGCACGAGATTGGCGGGATGCTGCGGGAGAACCTCCCTGAACGCCACGCGGCACCGGCGAAGGCGGCACCTCGTTCGGTGGCGGCGGAGGCGATGCGGGCCGCGGCCGCGGTGTCGACCGCGAGGATGCGGTGGACGCGCGAACGCACCGACCGGGTGGTCACCACGTCGGTGGCGCCGGAGCTCGAGGCCCGCGCCGCGGCATCGATTCCCGGGCAGCCGGGGTTGAGGGCCACGCGATCGGTCGCCGCGCGGCAGACCTACCAGTACTATTGGGTATCGCGGCAGAAGACCGACAGAGTGACGCGCATCAGCATGGTCACCGTCCAGGCCGACAGCCGCGGCCGCGTGCTGGGGAGCCGCGTGGTCGTCTCCAGTTGAGCGCGGCGGGAAGGCCGACGGTGAGCACGAAACAGCCGAGACGGACGAAAGCCGCCAAAGACACGAGAGAGCCGGTCGTCGTGTGCGGTGACGTGGTCCACTCGGAGGTGCGCCTGGGTACCGCGAGCGAGCACGTCGCGGTCGTGCTGCGGACAGACGAGGGCGAAGAGCTCATCCTGCAGCGCGTCGGCGCCAACCCGTTCAAGGATCCCGAGGGCGAGAAACTCGTGGGACATCGCGTGACCGTCGAGGGTTACCGGCTGGGGAAGGTGTTCCGGTACGTCGCGGTCTCGCCCGCGAATCGCTAGCGCAGCCCTACGAGGCCGCCTTCCTGGACCCGGTGGCGGCCAGCACCCGACGCGCCGCATCCTCGGCGTCGAAACCGGGCATCACGAAGTGCAGTTGGCGAGGCACACCCTGCTGCACCTCGACCGGTTGCTCGTCGCGCCCGAGGTCGGGGTGGACGAGCTCCAGCACATAGCGGCCCGGCGGCAGCGTGACGACGAACGGCGTGGTGAACTCGGACACGCTCGCCGGCAGCCCCGTGGCCTCCTCGAGCACGCGCACGGTGGCCCAGGGCGACACGTCGATGGTCAGACTGGCGAGCTGACCCATCGCAGGAACAGGCACGGCATTGCTCAAGGCCAGGTTTCCCGCCGGCAACGATGCACGGGCCTGGTAGTTGTGCCCCGAGTCGGCATAGGCGAGTGCCTGGTCGACGAAGCCGCCGACGGGAACCGTGGTCTCCGCGCCAAAGGGTTCCCCGTCGCGAAACAGGCGGACCTGGGCCGGCGCGCCGCCCGGATCGATGCCGAACCGCAGCCGCCCCGCCGTTTCGCCCAGTCCGTCGCCGGCCTCGAAGCTCAGTTCGTAGGCCTTGTCGCGATGCTCGATGGCGCGACCTTCGAATGCGCCGACGCGCTCGAGCGCGCCGACCACGGCCAGCGCCGCCACGCCGGCCAGCACGTAGTCCATCGGAAGCGGGCTCAGCCACCTCCACGACTGGCGCGCCATGGACGCTCCCTTCGGCAGCCGCGCCGGCGGCGCCGACGCGCTCCGTTCTCCGCCCGCGATCGCGCGTGACGGGCCGAGAGGCGCCAGGACCTCCGCCACCGTCTCTGCGGCCTCATCCCACAGCGGCCCCTCGGCAAGCGCACGCAACTCGGCTTCGGCGTTCGTGTTGGTCGTCCCATCGATGCGGGCGAGCGCCACCTCCTGGCGGGCCATGGCCAGTCTCCACCGATGGTCCGCGAGCGAACCGACGGGAGGCCGCTGGTTGCGCATGAGGCTCAGCGCGTACTGCCGAACGGAACGCTCACGCGCGGGATTGTCGCGCCGTTCGTCGGCGACCAGCCGCCGTGCCTCGACGGGATCCAGCCGGATCTCGTCCGGCGATTTGTGAACCGCGTCGGGCAGCACATGCAGGATGGTGTCTTCCGGGACGTCGGGAACGAATCGCTGGCGGAGCGCCTCCACGAGCTCGACGCTGGGCGAACCGCAGATCGCGATGAGGCGCTTGAGGCGCTCGGTGTCGTCGCCGAGCACGGCCTGGCCCGGTAGCGGAAGGGCGGCACGCCGACGGTCACGGACCTCGGGATCGACCGCCAGGTCCGCGGCCGCTTCGAGCAGACCGGGTCCGGTCATGGGCCAGACGTTGATGGGCAGCCTCGACAACTCCCGCCGCCACGTGGCGGGGTCGGTCACGGGATTCAGCCAGCTCCGGCGCGACCATCGTCGAAGCGCTCCGGCCCACGCGCGGTCCCGCTCGTCCACGACGCGCGCCAGGCCGACGCCGGTGCTCAGCACCAGCACTCCGCTTTCGCGGCGGCGCCCGAGGGCCTCGAGCGCGATGCGCTCGCCGTGGCGCTCGGCCGACACCATCGCGGGCGTCTCTTCGAAGAACCAACGCTCGACGGCAATGCCCTGTCGCGTCAGCGACGTGATCAGGCCGGACACCTTGTCGCGCCAGAACTGCATCTCGGGGCCGGTGTCCTCGAGCAGCAGCAACGCGCCGGTGGCGGTGGACTCCTGGAAGACAAATCGCGGGACCAGGCCTCCGCGGACGGTCGCCTGGATCGTGGGCCCGATGCTGAGGCGCTGGCTGAGCAGCCCGGTCTTGAACGCCCGCCCGAGAACGGTGGCCGCATCCTCGACGTCGCGCCGGTCCAGCCAGCGGAGAGTGCCGGCCGGGCGCATGGTGAAGTGGCTGGGCCCTGGCAGTCCGGCGCGGATCTGCCGCCACGTGCGTTCGACCCAGCGATGGTGCGCGCGACTGACCCTGGGCACCTGGACGGCCAGCAGCGCGGCCAGCCTGCCAGCAACCCGCTGGCCACGGCCAGCCACCAGTTCGATTGGACCGGTGGCGCGGGCAGCGGCGCTGGTTCGGGCAGCGCCTGGGCCTCGGACGGACGCGCGTCGAACGGCGTCGGCAGCCGGGCCGACGGCACGAGGATGGACGGCGGAGACGGCGGCAGGATGGGCGGTGGTGTCGCCATGAGCCAGGCCACCCAGATCCCGACGCTCGCCACCAGTAGCGCCAGCGCGCCGGCCGTCCAGTGGGCGCGCGGGTCGCGAAGCCACCGCCACCGGGTCAACCGTCCGGGCGGCGGCGGAGTCGGCGCCTCGCCTGGCGGGTTGAACAGATCGTCGAAGGTTCGCTTGACGAGCGCGACTTCGTCTGGCGAGGTGGAGAGCAGCGCGGCCGACGCGTCGCGCAGCAGCCGGATGTCGGTATCGTCGAATCGTTCGAGCAGCCGGGCGAACGCCAGGTAATCGTCCACGCCGATGCGCATGCCCTTGCTGCGCAGGGCATCGAGCAGCGTGTCGAAGGGCAGCTGCCGCGCCATCAGCCGGCCGTGCGCTCGAGGAGCCGCAGGTCGTGCTCGGTCTTGATCAGCGCACCCTTGTGCGGCAGCGTGCCAAGGCCCGCGGCTTCGATGCGGCTGACGTCCACACCGGCGCGGTGCAGCACCTTCACCCACATGATGAGCTCGGCCGTCGCGGGCTTCTTCTCGAGGCCCGGCGTCTCTCGCAGCTCCATGAACCGGCGAAGGGCCGCGGCCACCAGCCGATCCGGGATGTCATCGGACGCCAGGCGCTGCCGCAGGATGGCGGTGAGCCGCTCGGGCCCGGGAAGCGCTCGAGGTCCTCGTCGTCGAAGTCGCCGCGCACGCAGCTCGACCGCGGGTGTGGGAGGCCCGAGAAAACCCACTGTGTCGAAGCGCCTGAACACCGAATCGATACTGAAACGATAGACGGACAGTCCCGCGCCGATTGCCACGTTCGGCCGCGGTGTCCAGCCCACCGTGGTGCCGTAGCTGGTAATGCTCACCTCGCGGATGCCCTCCTGCGGGAAATCCCGCTGTGAGGTGAGGTCCCCCGGCAGTTGCTGGAACACGCCGGTCGAGAAGAAGTCCCGGTCCACCCGGACCAGCTCGTGGCGGAAGCCCGCCACCACCCAGCGATTCGAACGGAACGGGAAAACGGCCGACAGGAAGCCGGGTCCCACGTGGGTCCCGCGGCTGATGCCATTGCCGGGTCGTCTCCTCGCCGCCGAGCATCCGAACCAGCTTCGGCGAGATGTAGCGGCGGTCCTCGCCGAACTGATCGAGTGACCCGGCCCGGGCAAACTGCGCGCGCGCCTCGCTCAGCACCGAGTCCCCGGCGCGCCCCGTGATCACGAGAGCCGCGTTGCTGCAGGCCAGGTAGAGCAGGGCGCGCGGGCTCGCCTGTCCGGACTGCACGAGCGGCGGTGGGCCAGTCCTTCTGCCGGACCGCGCGCACACCATCGTCATACGCCTGGTACCACAGGCGACCGTCGCGCTGTTGGGCAGCGGTGGGTAGAGCTCAGCAGCGCCAAGGACACAAGGGCCCGTACGAGCACCCTAGCCATGGCGCCCCTACATTAGCCATGTCAGCTCGCCGTGGCAAGGCCGGCGATCCTGCTAACATGCGCCGGCGCGGAGTCGACCTGGCTCCGTGGAAGGTCCATACGCTGACTGCCAGCTCAACCGGAAGTGAGCCGACCTATGCCGCGTAACATCTTCATCAGCCTCACGCACGGTGACACCCTCATTGCCGAGGCGCTCCGAGAAGCGATCCGGGCGCTCTTCGGCGACTTCCTGCAGGTGCATTTCTCGACCAGCAAGGAGATGGATGGCGGCATCAGGTCCGGGGAGGACTGGCTGCAGTGGATCGTCGATCGGGTGGTGGACTGCGACTTCGCCCTCATCCTGATCACGCCGGCGTCGGTCCACAAGCCGTGGATCCTCTGGGAAGCCGGTGCGGTGGCCGGGGCGGCACTGGCCAGTCGGCAGGACCAGTCGCTCCGCAAGGTCCGGCCGCTCGTCTACAGCCTCCCGCTCGAGATGGTGCCATCGCCGATTCGGGACGCGAAGGTCCAGTTCCGGCGCGGCGATTCGGGGCCCGAGGTCAAGTCGCTGCTGCGCGAGGTCCTTGACGAGTACCGGCGCGGCGACCTCAGCGCCGATCGCGTCACCGAGTTCGGCGAGAAGGTGAACGATGTCATCGCGGCGTACTTGTCGAAGGTGCAGACATCGTTGCTCGATGCGCCGGCCGTGCCGACGCCCACACTGCTGGACGAATGGCGCCAGCGCCTCGAGGACATCCTCGCGCAGAACCGGGCGTCCGAGGTGCGGCACCTGCACGACTGGATGGAGATTGCGTTCGGCCGCGAGAGCACGCCCCGCCCGCGTCCGCTCGACCTGCGCATTCACACGCGGCTCGGCAGCCTCTACATGAAGGCGCGCGACTACGGCCGGGCCATCGAGCAGCTGGAGCTGGCACGCGAGCTGGCGCCCCGCGACATCTTCGTGCTGCGGTCGCTCGGCCAGGCCTACCTCGAGCAGGGCAACAGGCAGGCCGTGCAGGGGCTCCTGGACCGCATCGGCGCGCTCGATGCCGATGCCTTCAAGCACAACACCGAGTGCGCGGCCCTCGCCGGCCGCTATCACCGGAGCGGTGGGGACTTCCAGAAGGCGGCCGACGTCTACCGTGCCGCCCTCACGTCGAATCCCGACTCGTACTACCTGGCCAACCTGGTGGCCGAGGCCAGCCTCGACGCGGGCAATCGTGACGGCGCGGCCGCGGCCTATCGCCAGGCGGTCGAGATCCTCGGTCGTCTCGAGGAAGCCAACGTCTGGACCCACGCCACTGCCGCCAACGCTCACTTCTTCCTCGGCAACCAGGAAGGCCTCGCGCGCGCGATTGCGGCGATCCGGGCGGCCGGGCCGGGCGCCGACCACACGGCGGCCGTGGCGCGCGGGCTGCAGACCGTGGCGAAGCACGTCGACGGTGGCGACGCGAAGCTTCAGCAGGCGCTCACGGCCCTGAAGGCCTGACTCGCGCTCCCCCCGGCTCAGGGAGCGCCTCGCCCCGGCCATTCGTGTCCTCCGTGCGCCTGTAACGTTGTCAGGCTGCGTTGACACTATGGTGGCGGAGGAGCAGAATGCGTTTCCCCCCGAGCTGCTCGGACGGCCGTCGCTGGTGCGCGGCCCCCGAGCCGCCGCATTGATGCCATGGCCAAGACACCCAAATCCCGGCGGCCCTCGCGGTCGCGACCCCGCCCGACCCCTCCTCGTCGGCGCAAGGCTAAACCCAATCCCGTGCAGGGCCCTCCGCCACCACCGGGGGAGGACAAGGCGGACAGCACCACGCTGACCGACCGCTTCTCGAAGATGTTCGCCCCGCCGGAGCTCTACGACCCGAAGAAGCGGGCAGACTGGCGGCTCGTGAGCGAGTACGACCAGCGTGGCCCCTACGTCATCGAGCTGAACCTGCAGCACATGGGAGGCCTGGAAGGCGCGTCGGCGGCGTTGCGCGCGCTCCACGACGAGGTGTTGACGAACACGCCCGCGCCCGTGCCGCTGGCCAGGACCTATTTCACCTGGCGCCTGAGCGTGGAGGAGTGGCGGCAGTTGCTCGTCGAAGACGACCGGCGTGCCACCGAGCTTGCCGCCGAGGCCATGCGCAAGGCCGCGAAGACGAAGGGCGCGGGCCGCTACGACCCCATGATGTTCCGCGCCATCTACAAGCTGTGGCCCGACTTCCCGGTGAAGAGCCACATCTACCGGTCGATGCCGACCATCAAGGCCGATGCCGCGCTCAAGTCGTACGAAGCGGGAGGCCGGGGCATCGTCTGGGCGGTGGTGGACTCGGGCATCGATGCCGCGCACCCGCATTTCGGCCCGGCCGACGGCGGCACCCTGGGGGATCCCGAGGTCCGGTACCTGCATCGCTACCTCGTGTCCGACCCCGAGGCGCACGACCACCAGACGCCGCTCAGCGATCCGTTCGCGGCCCCGAACGCCGACGAGCGCCGGAAGCTCATCGAGCGTCATCGCGAGCTCGCCCTGAAGGACGACTTCGGGCACGGCACGCACGTCGCCGGCATCATCGCGGGCTCGGCGCCGCTCAAGGAGGGCCGGGTGTGCTCGCTCGAGCGCATGCTGCGCATCGACCAGGCCGACACCGACCAGGCCGAGGTGGACCGCAGCCGCTACGAGGCGGTTCCCCGCACCGATGCCATCCGCTTCCGCGGCGTGGCGCCCAACTGCAAGCTGATCAGCCTGCGCGTGCTGGACCACAGCGGCGATGGCCGGTCGAGCGATGTGATCCGCGCGCTCGCCTACGTCCGCGAGCAGCTCAACGACAACCCGAAGCTGCTGCGCGTTCATGGCGTGAACCTGAGCGTCGGCTACGAGTTCGACGCTGAGATGTTCGCGTGCGGGCAGAGCCCGCTCTGCGCCGAGGTGAATCGCCTCGTGCAGTCGGGGGTGGTGGTCGTGGCCGCGGCGGGCAACACCGGCTATGGCACCGTGGGCGCGATGGTGCGGGCGACGAAGGTGGGCCTGTCGAACACCATCAACGATCCCGGCAACGCGGACGAGGCCATCACGGTCGGCGCCACCCACCGCGATGCGCCCCACACCTACGGCGTCTCCTATTTCTCATCGAAGGGCCCCACGGGCGATGGCCGCATCAAGCCCGATCTGGTGGCGCCGGGCGAGCGGATCTCGTCGTGCGGCGCGGGCCAGCGGCTCGCCCAGGCGATTGCCTCCAGCGGCAGCCGGAAGCGCAAGGGCGTCGCCTACTACATGGAAGACAGCGGCACGTCGATGGCGGCGCCCCACGTGTCCGGCGCCATCGCGGCCTTCCTGTCGATTCGGCGCGAGTTCATCGGCAAGCCACGCGACGTGAAGCGCGTCTTCACCACCACCGCCACGCCCCTCGGGCGCGAGCGGTATTTCGAGGGCCACGGGCTCGTGGACCTCATCCGGGCCATCCAGTCGGTGTGACAAGGAGCGTTCCATGGCACTCGCGCGTTACGATGTCGAGTTCACGAAGGACGGCGACGTCTACAAGCAATCACAGGTGGACGCGCTCGTCGCGGTCCTGCCCGGCATTACCGATCTCATCGTCCTGGCGCACGGCTGGAACAACGACATGGCCGACGCCCGCAAGCTGTACACCGAGCTGGTCGGCAACATCGAACAGCTCCTCGACTCGCGCTCGTCTGGCGCGGCGTCGGCCTCGCTGAAGGCCCTCGACGGCCGCACCTACGCCATCTGCCAGGTGTTCTGGCCGAGCAAGAAGTTCACGGACGAGGAGTTGATTCCAGGCGGCGGGGCCGTCAGCGCCACGAAGGCCAGCGACAAGGCGCTCATCAAGGCGCTCGAGAACCTCAAGCGGGATCCCGTGCGCCTCGGCGGCAAGGAAGCGCCTGCCGCGCGCATCAAGGCCATCGACCGCGCCATCAAGGCGGTGCCGAAGCTCTCCACCTCGGCGGCCGCGCGCAAGACCTTCGTCGATGCGCTGCGCTCGACCATGCCGAAGGGGAAGGGCGCGAAGGAAATCGACGATGGATCGGCCGCGTTCCTGAAGGCCGATCCGGAGAAGCTGTTCAAGGCGATGTCCGGCGCGGTGATCGCGCCCGGGCCGAAGACCAGCCGGGGCGGCGCGGCCACGATCGGCCTCGGCGCCGGCACGGCCGGCGCAGGCGGCGCGGCGGGGCTGGGCGATCTCGTGGACGGCATCACGGCAGGCGCCCGGCGCATCGCCAACTTCGTCACCTATTACCAGATGAAGGAGCGGGCCGGTGATGTGGGCACGAAGGGTGTGGCGCCCTTCCTCAAGCAGTGCCGGAAAGCGAACCCGGCGGTGCGGATGCACCTGGTCGGGCACAGCTTCGGCGGCCGCCTCGTGACGGCGGCGGCGGCGGGACTGGCGAAGAACACGGCCGGGGTCACCGTCTCGCTGCTGCAGGCGGCGTTCTCGCACAACGCGCTGTCCGCGGACTTCGGGAAGGGGAAGGCCGGCTTCTATCGAGGCGTGCTGGGCGACGCGCGCGTATCGGGGCCCATCATCATCACGCACACGAAGAACGATCGGGCCGTGGGGGTCGCATACCCCCTCGCGTCGCGCATTGCCAATCAGGTGGCAGCCGCGCTGGGAGATGAGAACGATCCGTACGGGGGGATGGGCCGGAACGGCGCGCAGCGCACGACCGAGGCCGCCGGACACAACGCGGCACTCGGGCAGAAGGGCACGGCCTACACATTTGCGCCCGGGACCGTGAACAACCTGCTGGCCGACGCCACGATCAAGGACCATGGCGACGTCAGGAGTGAGGCGGTGGCGTACGCCATCCTGTGCTGCAGCGGGGGAATATAGGCTCCGAGTACTGCTTACCGTCGTGACGATGCCGCCAGGTCGGATGGAGGAGGTCGCCGGCCCAGGATTCGCCGAAGGACGCCGTTGAACACGCGCCGCCGTCGCGTCTCTGCCGGCAAGTACCGAACGATGGCGCCTCTGGAAGCCGTCACCAGCCTCCATGCGCTGCTGGCCTGGATCTCGTGCAGCGTCCGCGTCATGGCGAGGCGCTCCGCCTCGAGGCGCGCGATCGACTGCCGTGCCTCCGCCGTCGTGGCTGACAGTTCGTTGCAGGTGGCGGCAAGCGCCCGGGCCTTCTCGTCGAGCGTGCGCAGCTGCAGGACGAGTTCGTCACGCTCGGCCGACCGGCCGAGGACCTCGGACTCGAGTCTGGCAATGGTGTCGAGGGCCGCGTCGCGGCTCGCGGTGACGGTCCGGACCTGCTCCTCGAGGCCCCGCACGTCTGCGGCGAGACGGGTGCGCTCAGCGGTGGCGTCGTGACGTTCGGATTCGAGCCTCGAGATGGTGTCACGGGCCCGGTCCTGGCTGGCGACGAGCGTCCGGTTCCGTTCGTCGAGCGCCTGCCCCTCGCGTGAGAGGCGCTCGCGCTCCCCGGACAGTGCCGCGGCGTCGTCCCACGCCTCGAGCGCGCGGGCCGCGAACAGCGCGAGCGTCTCGTCGACGGGATTGCAGGCGCTTCTCAGCGCCAGGAAGAGGCCGGTGGTACCAGCCGACAGCCGGCGGTCGGCGGCGAACAACGCCGCCGCCCCGTCATGGTGGCGCAGATCCCCTTCGAGGAAGTCGCTCACGGCCCGCTGCACGGCGGGATCCTCCGCGCGATCCGGACAGCCGATGAACGCGGCGAGCCGTCGCAGTTCGGCGCGCCAGTCATCGAGGATGTCGTCGTAGCAGACGACCATCCTCGGTTGGTCGCGCGTGTGCACCAGGCTGGCATGGACGTGGGTCAGCCAGAGCCGCTCGGCTGCTCCTGTCTCCATGCCGTCGCGGTCGGCCAGCGAGCCGACGACGGCATTCGGGCCGCGGAGGCAGATTACGTAGCGCATGGGCCCGACGACCGCCTGCCAGAAGGGCAGCGTAATCGACGAGCGGGGATCCTTGAAGCCCCAGAGTGGTGTTGACCCGAACTCGTCGGTCAGGATCTCGCGGGCACGGGCCCTGAGATCCTCGAGGACGGGATCCTCGGCCCATGCGGGCGGGAACACGGGCGGGGCATCCCAGCATCCGCCGAACCGGCCCAGGATCTCCTCGTTGATCATCACCAGCGGCTGATGTTCCCAGAAGCCCTTCGGGTTGTCGTTGGCCGCCTTCATCATCGAATCGTCGGTGCCCAGGTGCACACCCAGGAGGTTCAGCAGGCGCGACACCACCGAGGTGCCGCTCCTGTGCATGCCGACCGTGCAGATGATGGTGGCCGTCGCCACTTCCTGCGCCATCAACGCTCCTTCGCGTTCGTCGCCCGTCATGGTCCTGCACGAGATGCTACACGAGTGCAACGACCTGCTGAAGCAGACTCCCCGGAATCTCTGGCCCCCGGATCTATGGCCTTTCAATAGCGAGGGCTTTCAACTTATTCTCTAGCCGCCGGGAGACGTCGAGCGGCTTCCCGCGCTTGCACGATCGAAGGGTCCTGGAGGAGAAGCATGAAGCGCCTGATGTTCGCCGTGTGTTTCGCGCTGGTTGGAGCGCAACTGTTCGCGCAGTCTCCTCCGCGCCTGGTGCCCGCGGCCGGGGTGGTCCGCGATGCGGCGGGCGCCCCTCGTAACGGACCGGCGGTCGTCACCTTCGCCATCTACGCGACCCAGGAAGGCGGCGAGCCGCTCTGGACGGAGACGCAGTCGTTGACGCTGGACCCATCGGGGCAGTACTCGACGCTGCTGGGCGCCACGCAGCCCGAAGGGCTTCCGGCGGACCTGTTCAGCCAGGCCGAGGCGCGCTGGCTCGCCGTGGCGGTTGACGGCGGGCCGGAGGCACCGCGGAGCTTCTGGGCCAGCGTGCCGTACGCGCTGAAGGCGGCCGACGCCGAGACGGTGGGCGGCTTGCCGCTCGAGGCGTTCGTGGTGAACGGCGCGTACCGGAAGTCTTCCGACACGCCGCCCGCACCTGTGGCGGATGGCGATGGCATGCCCGCCGGGGCGGCGGCCGTTGCCGACGATCCACGCAATGAACTGGTGGTGGTGGACGATCTCATCGTGCAGGCAAGCACCTGCACGGGTTTCGATTGCGTCAACGGCGAGAGCTTCGGCTCCGACACGCTTCGCCTCAAAGAGAACAACCTGCGGATCCACTTCGACGACACCTCGGCGGGGACCTTTCCGGCGAATGACTGGCGGATCGTGGCCAACGACTCGGCGAGTGGCGGCGCCAACTACCTGGCCATCGAGGACTCGACCGCGGCGCGGACGCCGTTCAAGATTGAAGCCGGGGCCCGCACGAACGCCCTGTATGTGGACAGCATCGGCCGGATCGGCATTGGCACGAGTACTCCGGTCCTCGACACCCACACCGTCACCGGCAACACGCCCGCCATGCGGCTCGAGCAGAACAACTCCAGCGGGTTCTCGCCGCAGACGTGGGATATCGCCGGGAACGAGGCCAATTTCTTCATCCGCGACGTGACCGGCGGCTCGCGATTGCCGTTCCGCATCTTCCCGGGTGCGCCGAGCAACTCGCTCAGTGTGGCGGCCAGTGGCAACGTGGGCTTGGGCACGACTGCTCCGACAGGAGCCGTCGAAGTCCAGAGGACCGGCACGGATGTCACGCTGCTCCTGTCGAACACCAGCGGGCAGCGATGGGAGATGAAGAATAACCAGGCGACGGGCCGGCTCACGTTCGGCCCGGTGGGTGGGAACGTCCCCTTCAAGTTCAGCCCGACGGCAGCCGAAAATCTTCTCCGGGTCGGGGTTCTCAACTCCAATACGGTGGACATCAACGGCAACCTGGTCGTGACAGGCGGTTGTACGGGTTGCCTCGCGCCCGACTACGTCTTCGAGCCGGACTACAGCCTGCGGCCGCTGGCCGAGCTCGAGGCCTACGTGACGGACAACAAGCACCTGCCCGGCGTCCCGAGCGCCGCCGAGATCGCTGCCAGCGGCATCAACATGCGTGAGATGAATTACGCCCTTCTCGAGAAGATCGAGGAGCTGGTGCTGTACACCTTGCAGCAGCAAAAGGCCATCGACGACCTGCAGCAGAGACTACGGAAGCTGGAGTCGGAGCAGCAGGAGAAGTAGAGAGGTCGAAGCCGATGTCCGATCCCCTCGGGTCGCTCGCTCGGCTCGAGCGTCCCGAGGGGGTCAGACGTATCCGAGCTCCCGGCGGAGCGGCCCGAGGATCTCCCCCACCGCCGCCTCCACCGCGGCCGTATAGCGATGCTCCGGCGCCGGGCAAGCCGCGCGCCCGGGGTCCACCTCGCGTTCGAGCCGGTGGCCGCCCGCAGGCATCGTTCCCAGCCACGCCGCCGCCCGATCCACCATCGCTCCAGGCCTCTGCAGGAGATCCTCGAAGCGCATCTCCAGGTAGCGGCTGCCCAGCTGCGCGCGCGCAAAGGTCCTGACGGTCTCGACCTGGTGGATCGTCGTGCAGGCCATGCGAAGCGCCGGCGAGTCGGTCAGGCTCTTGTCGAGGTCGCGGCCGCAGTAGCGGTACGCAGCGCGGATGGCGGCACGTCCGATGACGTTGTCGAAGCGCGCCGTCATGTGCGTGCGCCGGAGACAGGTCGTCAGCGGGTCCCGGATGAGGTGCAGCCATCGCGCCTCACCAAAGGCTTCGACGATCTCCGGGACCAGGAGGATGCTCTCCGGCAGCTTGAACCCCCAGCGAGCCTCGCTCGGGCCGGCCCGCTCGAGCATGTGAGCCGCCGCCAGGCGGATCCTGGGCACGATGCGCTGCCGCTGCCAGGTCGGCCGCTCGTGCAACGTGTTCAGCACGCCCATGTAGAGGGCCTGGACCATCTCCATGGTGTCGCCCGACGGGTTGGTGTCGGTGCCCACGAAGACGCCGGCGTCCTGGGCCAGCCACGACAGGAGCCGCGACCCCGAACCGCCCCGGGCGAGGAGCACGATCGGCTGCGGCATCCTCGACACCGTGTCGGGCCGAAAGCTGCGCCACTCCGGGTCTGTGTCGCCCGCGGGCCTCCACTCCGGCCACTTCCAGTGGAGGTATTCATCGCAGCAGGCCATGTCGGCCAGGAATGGCGGGAACTGCCGGGCCTGAATTTTCGGGGAATCCTGCTTCCGAACGATGGCACTTCCCGTCTCGTCGGCGAACTTGTGAATCGTGGGAGCATTCACCACGTAGGTGTGCATCCCGCGTCGCCGGAGTGTCGCAGGCAGGTCCAGGCCGATGTAGTGAATACCCGGCAGATCGCCATCGAGACGGATGCCGCTCGATCGCCGCAGGATCATCAACTGCTCGTCGATACGGGCGACCGCCTTGAAGCTCGATGTCACCAACGTGTTCTGGTAGGTGTGGGGATCGCTCCAGTGTCCTTCGTGGCCTCCCTCCATCGTCCACCCCACGGATCCCACGACGCCCCACTCGCGGTCCACCCGCTCCAGGTCGGCGAGCGATCGTTCGAGTCGCTGCTGCCATCCCTGCGGAAGCAGCACATCCTCGTGCACCACCGCAATCAACTCGTGCGCCGCCCGCTCGAGGCCGGCGTTGATGGCCTGGCCCAGGTTATCGAAGAACAGGTTCTGCCGGTTGTCGATCGTGATCAACTGGTTGAACGGATCCTGGACCGCTTCCGAACGAAGGATGTTGTGGAAGTAGTCATCCGAGAAGTGCACGACGACGAAACTCACCGGGCGCACCGGCTTTCCGGTGACCGGCAGTGTCGGGTACTGGCGTGTGTTCAAGTAGAGTGCCCGCGTAGAGGAGTGGAGGACGCCTGGGTCGACACCTGGGGCCTCAGTGCATCCCGGACGGCCGTCGTCGCGTACTGGCCCGAGTTCGTGAGATCGTGGAACGCGAAGCTCTCTCCCGAAGGACCACGGGCGACGATCGCGAACTGATTGAAGGGCAGGCCGAAGATTGGGCACTCCATGGCTTCCGCGAAGTGCACCGCCCATGGGAACACGAAGGTTGGTTCAAACTGTGGCGCGTGCTGCCAGAGCGAGGGGCAGAAATCATCGCCGGCCAGGATGGCACCGGGACGGAGCGCCGGCCAGATGCGTATCAGATCGATGGTGATGCCCCTGAGGGTGTGGTCGCCGTCGATGTAGGCGAAATCGACGCCCGCACTCGGGAGGCGATGGGCAACCTCCCGCGTCGTGCCTTCCAGGACGATGCGCCGGTCCTCGGCAAACGCGGTCGCAGCCATCGCCTGTTCCCGGATCACGGCGAACTCTCGATCCGACCTGTTCGCCGGCTTGTTCCAGTCGTCGAGGTGGCGCCAGGGGTCGATCAGGTAGTAGCGGGAGACGGTAGGACATGCCTCGAGGATGTGTCTAGCGAAGGCGCCCGCGAACACGCCGACTTCGACCACCGTTGCCAGCTGAAGGGTGTTGATGACCGTCGACCACAGGCAGCTCCGATCGGCCGCGGACGCTGCCGCCGCCTCGATGGCCTGAGCCGGTTCCATGAGCGTAAATCTACCAAAACGGTACGCCAGTCCGAAGCCGTGCCACTTTGGCGAGTGACAGTCGCGGTGGTCCTGCTCTAGACTCCATCCATGCCGGCCGCCGTGTTCGCAAGGCTCGCAAGGGCCGCCATCGGCGGGGCGGCGATCCTGCTGCTCTTCGGTCCGCGACCGGTGCACGCGCAGACATTGGAGCTGGCCTTCGACCAGGGGTTTGTCACTCTCGTGGCGCAGGACGTGACGGTCCGCCAAGTCCTCGACGAATGGGCGAGGGTGGGTGGGACCCGGGTGGTCAGCGCCGACCTGTTGGCTGGCAAGCGAATATCGCTGCAACTCGACCGCGTTCCGGAGGCTCAGGCCATCGATCGTCTCCTCGAGTCGGCCGCCGGATACGTGGCCCGGCGCCGCAGCGGGACCACGGGACCTTCGGACTTCGCGCTGATTCTCGTGCTGGCGACGGGCAACGCCCCGGCGGGCGCCACCGCAGCCACGAAGGACACCGAGTCGACGTCGCCGGGAGGTGGCCGGCACATCGAGCCGCCGCCACTCACGTCGCCTCCCGCGCTCACGTCCGACGAGGCGCTGGCCGAGCCCGATGGCGATGCCGATCACGATGACACGAGCCCCTCGAATGAAGCGAACGGTCGGGCCCCGGGAACGCGGCCGTTCGAGGGACGGCACGCATCCGAAGTCGTCGCTCTCCCTGCCGACCAACTCCCGGCAGGCCGGCCCGAAGGGGCACGGCCCGGGATACCAGTCCCTGCCGGGGTCGCCGCCCCTTCCGCGCCGACGCCGCCTGCGGCGCTACCGGTCGGCACCGATCAGACGCAAGACGCCAACGGCCGGCCACGGAAGCGGCCATAGGCCCGTTCGTCCTGTTCATGGGACATCGCTGGTCCGTCTCCCTGCTCGTCGTGTCGAGTCTCTTCGCCGCCAGTCACCTGGCCGGCGCAGCCGACCCGGGCATGGACGATGGCCAGCGACCTTCTGCATCGACCGGATCCGGCAGCGACGGCATCTTCGCCGACGTCACCGATGCCGCCGGCGTGTCCTTTCGCCATTACAACGGCCTGACCGGAGAGTCCCTCTATCCCGAGATCATCGGGTCGGGAGCGGCGCTCCTCGACTTCGACAACGACGGGGACCTCGATCTCTTCCTCGTCCAGGGCTCGACGCTGCGGCCCGGAGACGATCCACGGAAGACGGTCGCGCCCTGGCGCGGCTCGGGACCCCCGATCGGCCGTCTCTACCGCAACGACCTGAAGTCGGATGGAGCCCGCCCTCCGCGGGTGACCTTCACGGACGTGACCGACGCGAGCCGCCTGGCGGCGCGGGGTTACGGAATGGGCGTGGCGACAGGTGACATCAACAACGATGGCTGGGTCGATCTCTATGTGACCAACCTCGGCGCCAACCAGATGTGGGTCAACCGCGGCGACGGGACGTTCGTCGATGCCACGGCGCGCACCGGGACGGGCGATACCCGGTGGGGCACCAGCGCGTCGTTCGTGGACGTCGATCGCGACGGATGGCTCGATCTGTTCGTGACCAACTATGTGCACGTCGACCTGTCCCGCCCCCCGAACTGCTATGCGAACACGAGCGCACGAGACTATTGCGGGCCGAAGACGTTCCCGCCAGTGCCCGACGTGCTCTTTCGCAACAAGGGGGACGGTACCTTTCAGGACGTCTCCGTCGCGTCGGGCATCGCCCGCGAGTTCGGCGCCGGCCTCGGGGTCGTCACCGACGACTTCGATGGCGATGGCTGGGCGGACATCTACGTGGCCAACGACGGCTACGAGAACCAGTTCTGGATCAACCAGCGGAACGGCACGTTCAAGAACGAGGCGCTCCTCAGCGGGACGGCCCTCAATCGGGATGGCCAGGCGGAAGCGGGCATGGGCGTCGATGCGGGCGACTTCAATGGCGATGGGCATCCGGACATCTTTCTCACCCACCTGATGGAGGAGACCAACACGCTGTATGTCAACCTTGGCGGCAACGTGTTCGAGGATCGGACCCGGGAGGCGGGGCTGGGGCTGGGGCGCAGGTACACGGGATTCGGGACGCTGTGGTTCGACTTCGACAACGACGGCTGGCTCGATCTGCTCTCGGCCAACGGCGCCGTGCGCCGATTGACGGCCGACAGCCGGGACCCTTATCCGCTCGGACAGCCGAATCAGCTGTTTCGCAACACCGGCAAGGGAACCTTCGTGGAGATCTCCGATCGGGCCGGGCCGGCGTTCCAGTTGACCGAGGTCAGCCGCGGCACGGCGTTGGGCGATCTCGACAACGATGGGGACACCGATGCGGTCCTGACGAACAGCAACGGCCCGGCCCGCGTCCTGCTGAACACGGTCGGGCAGCGGAGCGGCTGGGTGGGTGTCCGGCTCGTCGGCCGCGCGGCCGCGCGGGACATGCTGGGCGCACATGTCGAGATCCAGACATCGGACAAGCGAACGCTGCGGCGCCGGGCGCGCACCGACGGCGGGTACCTGTCGGCTCACGATCCGAGAGTGCTGGTCGGCCTGGGGGCCTCCCGTATCGAGCGGGTGCTGGTCCGCTGGCCCTCCGGCGAAACGGAGCGGTGGTCGAACGTGCCCGCGTCGAAGTACGTGACGCTTCGAGAGGGCACGTCGCCGTCCGTCAAGTGAGACCCGCCGGGCTGGGCACATGGTCGACCTGATGGCGAACGTGCGGCGAGGCGGGGGTCGGATCACGCGTCTCGTGCTGGCCCACGGCGTGGCCCTCGCCATCGTGTGTCAAGCCCTTGCCGCTCAGGAGCGGGCCGCGCTCGAGCCCGCGGTCGCGGAACACCTCAGGTCGCTCGAAGCCTCGACGGAGGCCCTCGTCCGCGACGGCGCGCCGGACGAGCGCGTGGCGCTGGCCCACGGCCTGCTGGCGCAGGCGTATCACGCGTACTCGCTCACCGAGTTGGCCAGGGCCAGCTATCTCGCGGCACATCGCCTGGCGCCCGCGGACTTCCGCTGGCCCTACCTGCTGGCCTACCTGCTTCAGCAGGAGAACCTGGTGGACGAGGCCTTCTCGTACTACGATCGCGCTCGGGCCCTCCGCGCCGACTACGCGCCCCTGGCCGTCCATGTCGGGAATCTGCTCCTGGGGCAGAACCGGATCGAGGAGGCGACCAGCGCGTTCGAAGCCGCGCTGGCCATCGACGCGTCGATGGCCGCCGCCCGCTACGGGCTCGGGCAGGTGGCCATGTCCCGCCGCGACTACGCGCGGGCTGTCGAGCACTTCTCATGGGTCCTGACCCGGGTGCCCGACGCCAGTCGCGTCCACTACGTCCTGGGCCTGGCCTATCGCGGGCTCGGCCAGACCGAGCAGGCACAAGCGCATCTCCGGCAACAGGGGCCTGTCGGCGTTCGTGTCGCCGATCCCCACGTCGATGGCCTTTCCGATCTCATCCAGGGCGCACGTCTCTCGCTGCTTCGCGGGCGCCTGGCGTTCGAGGCCGGCCGATATGCCGAAGCCGCCGAGGCCTTCAGGAAAGCCGTGGCGGCCGAACCCGAGAACCTGCCTGCCCGCGTCAACCTCGGGTCGGCCCTGGGACAGCTTGCCGACGTGGATGGAGCCATCGATCAATTTCGCAAGGCGCTCGATCTGGATCCCGACAATCGATCCGCGCTCTACAACATCGGCGTGCTCTACGCGGCAAGGAGTCGACATGACGAGGCAGTGCGACACCTGGCGCGGCTGCTCGAGCTGACGCCTGACGATCTCGAGGCGCGCCTCACCCTGGGCCGCGAGCTCGGCCGGCTGGGACGCCTGGAAGACGCGCTTGCCGCATTCGCGACGGTTGCGAAGGCAAACCCGGACAACGAAGACGCCGTCTTGAACCAGGCGAGCGTGTTCACGATGCTCGGACGTCACCGGGAGGCGCTCGACACGCTCGAGCGGAGCCACGCCCTGTTTCCCACGAAGGGACGCACCGCGGCACAGCTGGCGTCCCTGCTTGCCACCGGCGGGCAGCGGGATCTGCACGACTCTGCCAGGGCGCTGGAACTCGCGCGCCGGGTCTACGAGGCGACCGGCGCCGTCGGCGATGGCGCCATCATGGCCGCGGCGCTGGCCGGCCTGGGCCGCTGCGAGGAGGCTGAGAAGTGGCAGCGGGAGCTGATCGCCAGGGCCGAACAGGCGGAGCCTGCGCGGGTCGCTGCGCTTCGCGAAGAGCTGGAGCGCTACCTGGCGTCGTGCCGCTGACCGAGACGCGATGCCCGCCCGTCTAGCGGGAGAACATCGGAGATACACTTGGCCCGCCCTCCCGGCCAGGCCGTCGCTCGACGCCGGCTCGGGCGCCAGTGTCCGGTTCCGCGTGAGGGAAGGGGACCAATGCCAGGCCGGATTTATGCCCTGCTCGTCGGGATCAACGACTACGCGCCCCCGGTGAGAACACTCGCCGGCTGCCGCCACGACGTGGATCGCTTCCACGACTATCTTCGACGGCACGTGGCCCCCGCCTCGCTCGCTGTCGAGGTCCTGCAGGACCAGGCCGCCACGCGCGCCGGCATCGTCGAGGCGTTCCGCTCGCATCTCGGCCAGGCCGGGGAGGACGACGTCGCGCTGTTCCAGTTCTGCGGGCACGGCGCGCGCTGGGCGTCGGACCCGGCGTTCAAGGAGTTCTATCCGGACGGCAGGGACGAAGGGCTGGTGTGCTTCGACAGCCGCCCGGGCGGCTACGACCTGGCCGACAAGGAGCTGGCCGTCCTCATCGCCGAAGTGGCCCCCCGGGTCTCGCAGATGGCGGTGATCCTCGACTGCTGTCACTCGGGGTCAGGCACCCGCGGCGCCGACGCGCTGCGCGGGCTCATTCCGCGGCTGACCGACGAGGTGACCACGGCGCGGCCGCTCGAGAGCTACCTGGGCGGCCACTATGCGCGCCTGCGAGACGCGAAGCACCCGCTGGCCATTCCGACGGCCCGGCACATCCTGCTGGCCGCGTGCGAGCGCGGGCAACTGGCGCAGGAGTCCCAGGAACCGTCCGGCGTGTTCACCAGCACGTTGCTCGAGGTCCTCGAGCGATCGGGCGGCGACCTGAGCTACGCGGACGTGTTCGCACGGTGCCGCGCCGCCGTCCGGTCGCGGGCCTTCGATCAGGATCCGCAGTTCGAAACCTTCGGCCGCTTCGACGCCGGCGCCGGTTTCCTGGGCCGCACGACGCCCCGCCGCCACCGGCGATTCACGGCGTGGTGCGACGCCGGCGTGTGGACCGTGGAGTGCGGTGCCATTCACGGCGTGCCGAGCGCAGGCGCGGGCGCGGTGACGATGGCCCTTTACCGGGAAGATGACGAGACGACGCCCACCGGCACCGCCTCCGTCGTGCAGGTGGGCGCGCAGGCGAGCGAGCTGGCGCTCGAGTTCGACAGTGCGGAGCACACGCGGTACCGCGCCGAGATGATGAGCCTGCCGGCGCCGCCTGTGCCGGTCGCTTTCGCCGGAGATGAAACGTCACGCGAGGCGGTGCAGGCCCTGTTCGACGACGACCCTGTCGCGCGCGTGATGCTCGTGGCCGCGCAGACCCCGACGCGGTACGCACTGATCGCCGCGGACGGCCGCGTGGTGCTGACCGAGACGGGCCGCGGCATCGAGATCGCGTCCGCCGATCTCACCGGCAGCGCGCCCGAGCGAGCGGCGGCCGCGCTGCTGCCGCCCCTGAAGCACGTGCTGGCGTGGGAGCGCCTGCTCGCGCTGCAGAACCCCGCGACGAAACTGGACGCGGCGAAGGTCGAGCTCGTCTTCGAGGAGGAGCGTGACGGCGGCGGCACCGAGATCCACCTCGGCCCCGACGCCACGCTCCGATGCACGCGTGCTGGTGATGACTGGCGGCAGATTCGAGGGCGCTTCAAGGTGCGCAACCGCACGGGGCAGCCCCTGCACGTGATGCTGGCGTACTTCTCGAGCGACTACGGCATCTACCCCCAGCGCAACGAGCCGGTCCCGGCCGGCGGCGAGTGGATGACCCTGTGGGGCGACCAGCCGATGGAGTTCTTCTATCTCGAAGACGGCGTCCACGAATCGTTCGAGCCGTTCAGGTTGATCGTGTCCACGGAGAAGGTGGACGACTTCCTGCTCGCGCAGGAGAAGCTCGAGCTCGGCCAGGCGGCCACGAGGGCCATCGGTACCGTCAAGCCGCCGGGCGAGCCCTTTCATCGGAACGAGTGGTTCACCCGGCCGTTCACCGTCCACGTGGTCCGTCAGATCGACCAGGTGGGCGCGGCCGACACCAGCGTGGCCGGCGGCCAGATCGTGGTGATGGGACACCCCGCGGTGACGGCCACCATCCATCTTGGCGCGGCGCGGGGCTCCGCGCGCGGAATATCGCAGGCCCCCGACTTCTCCAGGGCCTACGAGGCTCATGGCCTGCGGCTGCTGGACTTCGCCGCGGCGCGGGGTGGCGACGGCCTCGGGATGCTCGAGCTGACCGACATCCGGAACGCCGCTTCGCTGAAAGATACGCCGCTCGAGATTGCCCTGACGGTGCCGCTGGGCGAAGACGAGGGGATTCTGCCGGTGGTGTACGACGGTCAGCACGTCCTGCTGGGCGGGACGCCCCGCAAGGAGCCGGACGGCAGCATCCGCGTGACGATCGACCATCTTGCCGGTCCCTCTGCGGGTCAGCGTGGCCTCGGCGATTCGCTGAAGCTGTACTTCCTCAAGACCTGGCTGAAGCGCGAGCACGTCAACCAGCTGCGCTGGGTGGAGTTCCGGGCCGACGGGACCATTCACCACCAGGCGAGCGGTCTGGCCGACAAGGTCGCCGCGGCGACGCGGGTGCTGCTGCTGGTGCACGGCATCATCGGCGACACCGCGGGCATGGCCGCCGGCGTCAAGGCCTGCGGGCTCGAGGGGCAGTTCGATCTCGTGCTCACGTACGACTACGAGAACCTGTCGACGCCGATCGATGCGACCGCGCGACAGCTGAAGGACCAGCTGCGGGCGGCCGGCTTCCACGACCGCGACGACAAGCAGTTGACCCTGCTGGTGCACTCGATGGGCGGCCTGGTGTCGCGCTGGTTGATCGAGCGCGAGCAGGGCAACCGGATCGTGGACCATCTCGTGATGTGCGGGACGCCGAACCACGGGTCGCCGTTCGGGCACATCGACGAGGCCAGGAAGGTCCTCACCATGCTCACCGGGCTGGCGTTGAACTACCTGCCGGCGCTCATCCCGTTCAGCAGCGCCCTGCTGTTCGCGTTGAACCGGTCGCAGGCGCTGACGCCCACGCTCGAGCAGATGCACCCGGCATCGGAGTTCATCCGCACGCTGAATCACAGCGACGACCCCGGCATCCCGTACACCATCCTGGCCGGCGACGTCGCCACCTGGCAGGAGCCGGGCGACGCGCTGTCTGGCCAGCTGCTCGGCAAGCTCGGGCAGGGCATGGTCTTCGACACGCTGTTCGCCAACCAGGCCCACGACATCGCGGTCGGAGTCGAGAGCATCCTCGGCGTCCAGGGCGAGCGGCGGCATCCACCCGTGCGGCGGAACGTGGCCTGCCATCACATGAACTACTTCGTGTCGCAACCCGGCCAGCAGGCCCTGATGTCGGTGGCCTGGTGAGCCCCACCGTGGAGCCCAGGACGACCACCGGCGCGCCGGACGGACGCGACGCGCTTCGGTTCGCCCAGCACCTGGCCTTCATCGTGGGCATCGATGCCTACGAGCGGGTCTCGCCGCTCGAAACGGCCGTGAGCGACGCACGCCGCCTGGCGCAAGTGCTGGCCGACATGCAGCACTTCCGCGTGCATCCGCCGCTCGTCGACGCCAGCGGCCAGGCCATGCGGACGCTGCTCCACGAGACGCTGCCGCGGCAGGTCGGCCCCGAGGACCGCGTGCTGTTCTACTTCGCCGGACACGGTATTGCCGGGGACGGCGACGACGGGCCCGCCGGCTACCTCGTGCCGGCCGACGCCGACCCCACCAACGTCGCCTCGCTGCTTCCGATGGCCGAGGTGCAGGACGCGCTACAGGCCCTGCCCTGCCGTCACCTCCTGCTGATCCTGGACTGCTGCTTCTCGGGCGCGTTCAAGTGGTCGAGCCGGACGCGCGCCATCGGCACGCTGATGCCGAAGCGCATCTACAAGGAACGCTTCGACCGCTTCATCGACGACCCGGCCTGGCAGGTGATGACCTCGGCGGCACACGACCAGAAGGCGATGGACGTGCTGCAGGGGCGCGCCACCGGCGACCGCGGGCGCGCCGATGCCGCCGACGGCGAGGCGCACTCGCCGTTCGCGCAGGCACTCTTCGATGGGCTGGCCGGCGACGCCGACGCGAGGACCGACCGGGAAGGCGACGGCGTGATCACGGCCACCGAGTTGTACAGCTACGTCCGCGATCGCGTCGAGCCGCAGACCCTCGAAGCCGGGGCGAGCCGACGGCAGACGCCGGGCTTCTTTCCCCTGGGCAAGCACGACAAGGGCGAGTTCATCTTCCTCCACCCGCACCACCGGTTGAACCTGCCGCCGATCCCATCGCGAAGCCCCTACAAGGGCCTGGAATCGTTCGACGAGTCCGATCGGCTGCTGTTCTACGGCCGCGACCGCGTCATCCGCGAGATGCAGGCACGCGCGAGCACCGCGCGGCTGCTGGTGGTGAGCGGTCCCTCGGGCACCGGCAAGTCGTCGGTGGTGAAGGCCGGCCTGCTTCCGGTGCTGCGCGAGGAGGGATGGCGCATCCTGCCCGTCATCCGCCCGGGCATTCATCCCCTGGCCGAGCTCGAGAAGGCGCTGCCGGCGATCGGCGCGCCGGGCGAGCCGAAGGCCGTGCTGCTGATCGATCAGTTCGAGGAGCTGATCACGCGCTGCGCCAGTGAGGCCGAGCGGCAGGACTTCATCGCACGCCTTCGCCAGGTCGTGGACGATGAGGCGCACGTCCACCGGGTCATCATCACGGTGCGTTCCGACTTCGAGCCGCAGCTGAGCGGTGGCGCGCTGCAGTCCATTTGGACCGCGGGTCGCTGCACGGTGCCCGCCTTCAGCCTCGAGGAGCTGAAGGAGGTCGTCGTGATGCCGACGATCCAGGAGGTCCTCATCTTCGACCCGCCCGAACTGGTGGACGAGATTGTCGGCGAGGTCGTCCAGGCCCCCGGCGCGCTGCCGCTGCTCTCCTACGCGCTGAGCGAGCTCTACGAGGCCTATCGCACGAGCGGCCGCCAGGATCGCACGCTGCGGAAGGCCGACTACGACAGGCTGGGCGGGGTGATGGGCGCGCTCCGCACGAAGGCGGACGCGCTCTACCGGTCGCTGCCGCCGGCGCACCAGGCCACGATGCGCAAGGTCATGCTGCGCATGGTGTCGGCCGAGGGCGCGCTGGCGAGCCGACGCGTGCCGATGGCGGAGCTCGACTACTCGCCCGACGAGAACCCGCGTGTCAGGGACGTCATCGAGCGCCTGGTCGATGCGCGACTCCTGGTGAAGGGCGAGGACTACATCGAGCCCGCTCACGATGCGCTGATGCGCGCGTGGAAGACGCTGCACGACTGGCTGCACGCGGCGGGTCGCGAGATCCTCATCGTCCAGGAACGGCTCGGTCCCGAAGCCGATGCCTTCGCGGCCAGCGGCGACGGCAGTCTGTTGTGGAACAAGAATCCCAACCTGGCCGTCGCGGCCAGGGCCCTCGCGAGCCCCGAGCATGGCTTCAATGCCAGAGAGGTGGCGTTCATCCGCAGGAGCGTCGCGCGCAACCGGCGCAAGAGGCACATCGCCTGGGCAATCACGGCCGCCACCGTGCTGGCCCTGGCCGTGCTGTCGCTCTGGGCACTCGGCGAGCGATCGGGGGCCGAACAGAACGCCCGCGCGGCCGAGCAGAATGCGCTGCAGGCGCAGCAATACGCCGTCCAGGCGGAAGAGAACTCGCGCAGGGCCGAGCAGAACGCCCGCGAGGCGGAAACCGAGAAGAACCGTGCGCTGCGCGGCCTGTTCTCCGGGCTGAGCCTCAACATGCCGATGGGGCAGCCGGGCAGCGTTTGCGCGCACGGGTTGTGCGACACGGCGCCGCCCGGCGACCAGGACCGGGCGGCGTGGCTCTCCATCGGACGATTGCCCGACAGCTTGCCCCTGCTCGTCGGGCGGCAACCCGTGACCCGCGACTTCGCGGTGGCTCGCCAGTTCGGCGACGGGCACGTCATCGTGTATGCACACGACGGCCTGACCAGTGATGCCGAGATCACCCCCGGCAGCGACAACCTGACCTTCGCCGAGAACGCCCTCCGTTGGCTCACGCCCCTCGCCGAAGAGGAAGACTGCGCGGAGAAGAGGACGACCATCGTGCTCTGGCAGGGCACCTACGTTCGAGCCACGGAACTCACGCTCGTGCGCGGCTTCATCGAGCGCCGCGGGTGGACATTGCACGTGACGCGTCCCGAGACGCTGGAGACCGACCTGCACTGCGCCGAGGTGCTGTGGTACGTGAGCGACTGGCGGCCGCCACCCGACTTCGCCGACCGGCACGTGCCGCGTATCGAGGCGTTCGTGCGGGCCGGCGGCGGCCTGCTGGTGGGGGGGCTGGGCTGGTCGTTCGCACAGATGTCGGGGCCCGGCAACTCGCCCGCCCGTGAGGTCTACCCCGCCGATCAGCTCGGCGACCCCTTCGGGTTCGCGTTCACGACCGACGTCTTCTCGAACGGCGGCGGCGACTTCATCACCCTTCTGCCGGGCCAATGACGACGAGAAAACCCTGGGCCGTGCTGGCCTACACCGTCGCCGACGACAAGGGGACGGGCGACGTCCTCGACGCGGCGGCCAAAGAAGAACTGAAGGCCATCTGCGACGCGGCCGATTTCAGCCAGACGAGCGTCGCCGCGCAGGTGGACTTCACCCACACCCGCGGCGTGTTCCGGAGCGTGCTCACGGCGCTTCCGCCGCCATCACGCGGGTTCGAGCCGATGACCCCCGACACCCACCCCTTGTGGCGCAGCATCAAGGCCAGGCTCGAGCGCTCGAAACTGCGCGTCGAGAGGGAAGTGAAGGACCTGAACGCGGCCCGGGCCGATGTGCTGCGGTCGTTCCTCCACTACGGCCAGCGCGAGTGCCCGGCCGAGCGGTACGTGGTGTTCTTCTACGGCCACGCCTACGGACCGATGGGGCTCTTCTTCGACGCCGAGGTCGATCGATCGGCCACGACGACGATGCAGGTGGGCGATCTGGCGCGCTCGCTCGACGTGACGGAGGGCCGCGCGGCGGTGGTGGTGTTCCGCGACTGCCTGGTGAACACGCTCGAGACCGCCTATCAGCTGCGCGACACCGCCGAGTTCATGATCGCCACGCAGTCGCTCGCGCCCATTGCGGGCGTCTGGCCGTGGGACACCTTCCTCACCGCGCTGATGCCAAGCGCGGGCACCGGCGACGTGGCGACGGCTATCGGCCGGCAGCTCGCCCGGTTCCTGGAGACGCCGGCGAACCGAGAGCCGTACGAGGACGTGCCCTACTCGGTCATCAACCTGGGCGCCGCGGCGGCGATCGCGGCGCCGCTGAAGGCGCTGGCCGCCGCGCTCGAAGCCGCGCGTGATGATCCAGGGCGCGCCGCCGCGTGCGCGGGTGCGCTCGAAGCGGCGCGCGTGGGCTATCCGGACGACGTCAAGGTCCCCGGCGACCCAGCCCTGCTCGACGTGCTGACGATGTGCGAGACGCTGCAGGCGCTGGGCCGCGACGCGGTCGTCGGGCCGGCCCGTGCGCTGGAAGAGGTGGTGCGCGACCGGCTGCTGGCGTGGCATTACTCGCGGAAGGGACGGCACCGGGGAACGGCGCTCTACTACAAGCCGGTGAAGCCGGCAGACATCCGCCGCTCGCACATCCAGGCGGAAGACGAGGAGCAGGTGGCCAGCGATGCCGCGAACTACACGGCGCTGGCGTTGAACCAGGCGACCGGCTGGCACCGGATCGCCTTGAATCCTCTACGACCCTGAAGCCCGACGCGCGGGGCCCATCGAGCCCCGCGCGCCGCGGACTAGCGCTTCTTCGCCTTCTTGGTCGCCTTCTTGGTCGTGCGCTTGCCGCCCATGCCGCCTGGTTTGTCGCCCTTTGGCATATGCATCGTCCTCCGTGAACCGATCGCGGTTCGCGCGCGAGTCTAGTCGATCACCCCGCTCACCACAAACATCGTCGATGGCAGGCTGGTGTAGTTGTAGGCGTACCAGCCGCCATCGTCCACCCAGTCGGTCACGAAGACCTCCGCCACGGCGCCAAGCCCGCCGGGGGTGAGCTGTCGAACGACCGAGCGCTGGCCGGTCGCGAGGTCGATACGCTCGACTCGGGCGGGCGACTCGACGCCCTGCTGCACGTACACCGCTCCGCTGTCGCGGCTCCATCCGACGGGGCGGTCACCCGGCTGCAGGCCGAGGACGGGCTGCGAGGGCCCACCCTCGATGGAGGACCGCTCGAAGCGGCCGTCGGCATGCGCGAGCAGGAGCGTCCGGCCGTCGGGGGCCAGCCTGGCAAGCACGCTCTCGGGCGTGAGCGGCGTTGGCGGCGAGCCCGATCGATCCTGCGCGTAGCAGCGCGGCGGACGCGCCCCTTCCGAACCGCACACGAGCAGCCGGTTGCCATCGGGAAACCACTGCGCGGAGATCAAGCGGTCCACGGGCGCGGGATCGAGGCGAATGGGCTCGCCTGTTCCGGTCGGGTACAGGATGAGTTGCGGGGGCGTGGCGATGAGGGCGGCGGCCCACCGCCCATCGGGCGACAACTCCTGTGCGCTGCCGTCTCCGAGGCGCATCGCCTGGGTGCCGTCGGTCTTCCGGAGGACCACGCCGTAGTCGGGCCCGGCGCGCGGGCCCACGTCGACCATCAGCAGCCAGCGTCCATCCGAAGACAGGCCCCGTGCGCCCGCGGACCCCAGCCACGACAGGTCGCGCTCGCCCTCCTCGCCCGGCACGCGCGCGCGCACGCCGAAGGACAGGTCCTCGCGCACGGCCAGCCACCGGCCGTCGCGCGCCACGTCGTACAGGATCAGGCGGCCGGAACGCCGAACACCGTCCGCGCCGGCGTGCGTCCGGATGCTGGCACCGACATCGGCTGCAGCATCGATCCGCCCGCCGCGTTGCCGGCAAACACCACGCTCGCCCCATCCGGCGTCCAGGCCAGCCCCTGCAGCCCGAACAGCTCGCCGGCGAGTGTCGTCACCGCGCCGGTGCGATCGACGACCTTCACCCACCCGCGATCGTCGAAGCGCCACGGGTGCTCGAAGAAGGCGACGGACTGTCCATCCGGCGAGACGCGCGGGTCGCTCAGGTATCCGCTGGCCTCGTGCAGCGTCGTACCGATGGGGTATTCGAGGCGGTCGCGCCCGTCGCCGAGGTCGTGGACGATGGCCATCGCCTCTCCATCGGGAGCCCAGTCGGCTTCCCGGACGCCGTCCCGCACGGGTCGCGGCGAGCTGCCGAGGGTCATGCGCGCGAGCGTGCCGGTGTAGAGCCGCTGGCCGAGGTGGCGGGCGCCGGTGATGAGCGCCAGCTCGCCCTTCGACGACACGGCCAGCAGTTGCGCGTCCGTGACCCCCAGGGGCTGCGGCGCCTCGGCGTTGGGGTTGATGACGTACAGATGGGGAGCCCGGCCGCGAGGCGTGGCGCTGTAGACAATGGTCTGCCCGTCGGGCATGAACCGCGCGTTGGTGATCGGCAGGCGATCGAAGGTGCGGGCCTCGAACGAGATTGGCCCCGAAGGCGCCGGCGCGAGCGCGCGCGCGGCGAGGGCGCCGATGACGGCGCCGCCCGCCAGCATGGCGGCCGCGATGGCCGGCATCCGCCGGCGTGGCTTCGGGGCGCTGGTCGCGAGGGCCGCAGACGCGCTCGAGGGCGCCGACAGGGCCTCGAGCGCGAACGCGATGTCGGTGGCGGACTGGAAGCGCTGCGCGGGGGTCTTCTCGAGACAGCGGCGAATGACGCGCTCCAGCGCGGGCGGGACGGCACGCGCGAACTCCGGCGGATCCTGCCGGAGGATGGCGGCCATGGTTTCGATCGACGTGTCGCCGCGGAAGGCGCGCTGCCCCGACAGCATCTCGTAGCAGACAACGCCGAACGCAAAGATGTCCGCACGATGGTCGGCGGGTTCGCCGCGCACCTGCTCGGGCGACATGTAGCCGACGGTGCCCAGCACGACGCCGGGCTGGGTAGCAGGCGTGGTCGGCAGCTGGGTGGCCGCCGAGGCCGAACCCGCAGGCTCGATCAGCTTCGCGAGGCCGAAGTCCAGGATCTTCGCCCGCCCGTCCCCGGTGATGAAGATGTTCGAGGGCTTCAGGTCGCGATGGACGATGCCCTTGGCGTGTGCCGCGGCCAGGCCGAGCGCGATCTGCACGGCGAGGTCGGTGGCCCTGCGTTGGGGGAGCGCCCCGCGCATGAGGGCCGACGCCAGCGTTTCACCCTCGAGCAGCTCCGTCACGACGTAGGGCATGTCGCCCTCGGCGTGGACGTCGTAGACCGCCATCACGCCGGGGTGGCTGAGGGCGGCCGCGGCGCGAGCCTCCTGCGCGAAGCGGGCCAGCCGATCGGGGTCGCGGGCGACGCCGGCGGGCAGCACCTTGACCGCCACGTCGCGGTGCAGGCGCGTGTCGTGCGCCCGGTACACCTCGCCCATGCCGCCCGCGCCGAGGGGCGCGGCGATTTCGTAGGGGCCAAGGCGCGCGCCGGGTGGGAGAGTCAACGGGGAATTATAGGTGCGGACACCTGCGCACGGGTGCGGGCGGGCGTGGCTACGGCAGGCGGTAGACGCGCAGTTCGCCCGAGTATCCTGCGCCGCTGATGGCGACCACGAGGTACTGCCGGCCGTTCAGCATGTAGGTCATCGGCGAACCGGTCTGCGGCGCCGGCATCTCCACCGCGCCCACCTCCTTCCCTGTGGCCTTGTCGTAGGCGCGGAGCATCGCGCCCCGCGTGCCCGACGGCGTGGGCCCCACGTTGCCCTCGCCGGCGATGAGGAGTGTCTTCGTCACGAGGGTGCCCACGTTGTTCTCCGGCCGGCCCGTGGGCGGAAGGTCCCGTCCCTTCAGCACCGGGTGGTTGCGGACGGCATCCGGCGTGGCGCCGTGCGGCACCTGCCACAGGATGTCGCCCCGGGTGAGATCGATCGCGCTGATGCGGCTGTACGGAGGCTTGACGAGCGGCAGGCCCTGCACAGTGAGCGCTCCACGTGCCACCGCCGCGTCCGCGGGGGTCTCCGCGGTAGCCGAGCCCGAGCCGCCGGAGCGACGCGCTCCGGTGAGCACCGTGCCCTGGTGATACGGCAGATCGGAGGTGCCCGGAGGCGCCGGCACCAGGCCAAGCGGCCGGGGCTGGCTCTGTGAGGCCACGTAGAGGATGCCCGTTTCTGGATCGAACGAGCCTCCCGGCCAGTTGGTCGCGGCGCCCTGCGCGGCCATGGTCAACGTGGCGATCGGGCCCTCCGTGCGGCTCAGCGAGGGTGGCGTGAAGATGGGACCGATCCGGTACCGCTCGATGAGCTTCACTCCCTCGGCCCGCAACTCGGGCGTGAAGTCGATGAGGTCGTCCACGGAGAAGCCCTGGCGGTCGTACGCCGGCGGCTTCGTGGGCATCGGCTGCGTCGGGGCATACCACTCGCCCGGCACGTCGCCCTTCGGCACCGGCCGTTCCTCGATCGGCCAGATGGGCTCGCCCGTGATGCGGTCGAACACGTAGAGGAAGGCCTGCTTCGTGGGCTGCGCGACGATCTTGCGGAGCCGTCCGTCGATCATCACGTCGGCCAGAATCGGCGCGCACGGGATGTCCATGTCCCACACGCCGTGGTGCACGAGCTGGAAGTGCCACCGGCGCGCGCCTGTCTTCAGATCTACCGCGACCAGGCTCTCGCTGAACAGGTTGTCGCCCGGACGGTAGCCGCCGTAGTAGTCGTGCGTCGGCAGCTCGACGGGAAGATAGGCCAGGCCCAGCTCCGGATCCACGGAGATCTGCGCCCACACGCCGGTGTTGCCGGAGTAGGCCCAGGAATCCTTCAGCCAGGTTTCGTTGCCGACTTCGCCGAGGCCCGGGATGGTGCGGAAGATCCACAGCCGCCGGCCCGTGCGCACGTCGAACCCGCGCACATAGCCCTTCACGTTCATGCGACTCTTCGGATTGGCGCCCGTCTCGAACGCCGCGCCGACGATCACCACGTCGTTGGCAATCATCGGCGTGGCGTGCAGGCCGACCGCCGCGTTCACCAGGTCGATCTCCTGGTCGAAGTTCTGCTTCAGGTCGACGATGCCGTCCTGGCCGAACTCGACCACGGGGCTCCCGGTCACCGCGTTCAGTGCGACGAGCTGGTAGCCCGGCGTGACGTAGAGGATGCGCTCCTCCTTCCCGTCGGTCCAGTACGACAGGCCGCGACCCGAGAGTTGCCGTGGCGCCGCGGCGCCGCGCGCCCCCTCATCCAGGGAGTACACCCACTTCAGTTCGCCCGTGCCGGCATCCAGCGCGACCACGGCCCGGCGCGTGCCAGCCGTCGTGTACAGCGTGCCCTTCACCATGAGGGGCGTGGATTGCAGCAGGTACTCGGGCCGTGGGCCGAGGTTGTCGGTCTTGAACCGCCACGCCACTTCGAGCCGCCTGAAGTTCGAGGCGTCGATCTGGTTCAGCGGGGCGTAGCGCGTGTGGCCGGAATCGCCGCCGTAGGTGGGCCACTCCCCGCCCTTCGCGCCTGATTGGCCCTGCACGACGGTGGCCGACCACGTGGCGGCCGCGACCAGGACTGCCGCGCCGAGCAGAACGTTCGATCGGATGCTCATTGTCAGCCTCGTCAGTGCGCCCGCGTGATGGCGTTACCGAGCTCGCGTGTCAGATCGGCTGCGGAAACCGCTCTACAGCCACTGGCATTCTGCCCGGACCACAACGGCGAGAAATCGTCGCGGCCAAGCCCTTCGGCCTTTGCCCGCAGGGGTGCGACCCCAACGGCTGCCAATGGAAAAGCCGGCGCAACGCTGCTCATGGGTCCCAGTTCCCGGATGATGCGGTTGACGATGCCGCGAGCGGGACGCCCGGTGAAGACGTTGGTGACCGCGGTGAACCGGGCGCGCTCGCTCTCGAGGGCCGCCCGATGCACGGCGCTCGTCGTCGCCTCGGGGCACAGCAAGTAGGCCGTGCCGATCTGCACGCCGGCCGCGCCGAGCGACATGGCTGCCGCGATGCCGTTCGCGTCCGCGATTCCGCCCGCGGCTATGACCGGGACCTTCACGGCTGCCACCACCTGCGGCACCAGCGCGAGTGTGCCCATCTGGGTGGAGAGATCGTCCGAGAGGAAGATGCCGCGATGGCCGCCCGCTTCGAGTCCTTGCGCGATGACGGCATCCACCCCGCGCGCCTCCAGCCAGCGCGCCTCGTCCACGCTGGTCGCCGACGACAGGATCCGGGCGCCCATGCGGCGCACCCGGGCCAGCAGGTCACCTGAGGGCAGGCCGAAGTGAAAGCTCACCACCGCTGGCCTGAACTCGTCGAGCACGTCGACGATGTCGGCGCTGAAGGGCAACCGGCCGGGGCCCGCTTCGATGGGGCTCGCATCGATGCCGAACTCAGCGAAATAAGGCGCCAGGGCGGCCCGCCACGCTCGTTCGCGCTCGACGCTGGGCTCGGGCTGCGCATGGCAGAAGAAGTTCACGTTGAACGGCTTCGTGGTGTGCGCGCGAATGGCGGCCAGCTCCTTGCGCATGGCATCTGCATCGAGCAGGGCGCAGGGGAGCGAGCCGAGTCCGCCAGCGTTGGAGACGGCGATGGCGAGTGCGCTGCCCTGCACGCCCGCCATGGGAGCCTGGATGATGGGGTATTCGATGCCAAGGAGCTCCTGAAGGATCATTGCTCGCCCCCCTGTGCGGGTAGACATCGGCACGCCGACTGACCCTCGCGCGACGTTTCACCGCCCTGCTGTGCTGGTCGCTTGCGGCAGCGCGAACATGAACACCGCGCGCCCGGCCGACACCGACACGTGCTGGCGCCCCTCCACCATGAACGTCGCCGGGTTCGATCGCACCCCGCCGCCCACCTGGAACTGCCACAGGGCCGCCCCGGTCTTCGCGTCCAGCGCGTAGAAATTCCCCTCGTTCGACCCGCTGAACACCAGGCCGCCCGCGGTGGAGAGCACGCCGGACCACGACGGTGACGGCAGCCTGAAGTCCCAGACCTTCGCGCCCGTCTTCGCATCGAGCGCGCGGACGGCGCCCCAGGCCTCGTCCAACAGGGCGCGCTCGCCGCCTCCCGTGAAGGGCAGCCCCGCCTCGTACTCCACGTCCGTCTTGTAGTAGTACGAGCCCATCTCGCGCACCGGGACGTAGAAGAACCCCGTCTGCGGGCTGAAGGACGGGCTCGGCCAGTTGGTGGAGCCCTGCAGGCTCGGATACACCAGGTTGCCTTCCTCGGTGGGCTCGGTGTTCGGCAGCACTTCGGGTCGCCCCTTCGCGTCGATGCCCTTCGCCCACGTCTGTTTCGCGTACGCCCGGGCGTGAAGGAACTCACCGGTCTCGCGGTCCAGCACGTAGTAGAAGGCGTTGCGGTTGGCCGTGATGAGCGTCTTGCGCGGGCGCCCGCCGATCTCCAGGTCCGCGAGCACCTGGATCTGGTTCGCATCCCAGTCGTGAGTGTCGTGCGGCGTGTACTGGAAGTGCCACTTCATCTTCCCGGTGTCGGGATCGAGCGCCACCACGGACGAGGTGTAGAGGTTGTCGCCCATGCGCACGTCCCCGTTCCAGTCCGGCCCCGGGTTGCCGGTGCCCCAGTAGAGCAGCTTCAACTCGGGGTCGTAGGAGCCGGTGAGCCACGTGGCGCCCGCGCCGTTCTTCCAGCTATCGCCGGCCCACGTCTCCACGCCGGGCTCGCCCGTGGCCGGCACCGTGTGCGTGCGCCAAAGTCGCGTGCCGGACTTCGCGTCGTACGCGTCCACGAACCCGCGGATTCCCGCCTCGCCGCCGCTGATGCCCACGATGATCTTCCCGCCCAGCGCGAGGGGCGCCATCGTCACGGAGTGTCCCAGCGCGTTGTCCGCGACCATCGTCTCCCAGCGCTTCGCGCCGGTCTCCGCGTCGAGGGCGATGAGGTAGCCATCGAGCGAGCCGACGTAGAGCATGTCATCCAGGATGGCCACGCCGCGGTTCGTGGCGGGAAAGCCGATGAGCCGCAGGTCCGACGGCATTGGTCGCAGGTAGCTCCAGAGCGTGCGCCCGGTGCGCGGGTCGAGCGCGGTGACGGTGGTGGGCGGCTCGGTGACGTACATCCGGCCGTCCACGACGATGGGCGAGGTCTCCACTGCGCCCTCGCCACGCACCTGGTAGACCCAGGCGGGCTGCAACTGCGCGACGTTCGACGTGTTGATCTGTGCGAGCGTCGAATGCCGCTTCCCGTCGTAGGTGCCGTTGTAGGTGAGCCAGGCCCCCGGCTCCTTCGCGGCGTTGACGATGCGCGTGTAGGGAACCTGGGCCGCGAGGACCGTTCCGAGGGCCACGACGCCGGCTACGACTGCCACCACGCGTCTCATCGTGTCCCCCGCAGGCCGGCCAGGTAGGCCACCAGGTCGTCGATTTCCGTTGCCGTGCGCTGCGCGCCATATGCCGGCATCAGGCTGGCGCCCGCCTCCCGTTCCAGCGCTTCCAGATCCGACTTCCAGTACCGATGGATCCTGCCGCCGGGATCCCTCACGTAGACCCAAAAGGCATCCTCGCTGACGCGCACACCGCGGATGGAGCGGGCATCCTTCGGCCTGGCCGTGACCACGACGTGGCCGTCCGGGACGCGCGCACCCGGCTGGAGGAGCGCTTCCTTGATGTAGGCGGAGCCACGCTGCGTGCCGATGTTCGAGAGGTCGGGCCCGTACGCCCGCCCCGCGCCATCCAGCACGTGACACGAGGCGCAGCCGCGCTCCTGGTAGACGGCTCTCCCCCTGGTCGCGTCCCCAGCGAACACGACCGGCGTCGTTCCGGCGATGAGGCTGCGCACGTAGGCCGCCAGCTGCCACGTACGGCGTGGGCCATTGGCGCGGCCGTAGCCCGGCATCAGGTTGGGGATCCCCTGGTCCACGACCCTGATCAGCCCGCGATCGTCGGACGCACGCGCGAGCACCGGCACGAGCAGCGAGGGGCCGTAGCCGCCGCTGCCGTCCATGCCATGACACAGCGCGCACTGCGCGACGTAGGCGCGCTTGCCGGCCGCGAGGTCCGCCGCGTCGGCCTCGGCCAGCGGACGGTTCTCCGAGGGCGTCTGCGCTTGCGCGGTCAGCGCCGCTCCGCCGCCAAGGGTGGCGACCAGGAGCGACGCGCCCGCGATGTGGCCCACCGCCCGCCGTGATACGGACCGCCGTGTCCCCGCCGATCCCTGCGCCATGGAGTGCCTCCGGACGCCACGCGAATGCGGTGGCGGGCACACTGTAGCACTGGCAGGCGGTCGGCTTATCATCTCTCCCACATGACACCTCGTTACCGCGAGGCGTGGCGCTTCGCGGCCGCCCTGGCCACGCTGGGCTTCGTCACCCTCGTCTACGCCCGCTGGTGGCACGTCTCCAACGCCGCGACCGTCTCCACGACATTCCTGCTGATCGTTCTCGTCATCGCCACCACGTCGAGCCGCCGCGTGGCCGTGGCGACGTCCATCGCCGCGATGCTCCTTCTGAACTTCTTCTTCCTGCCTCCCGTCGGCACGTTCACGATCGCCGACCCGCAGAACTGGGTCGCCCTCATCGCCTTCCTCAGCGTCAGCCTCGTAGCCAGCCACCTGTCCGCCGTGGCCCGCCTCCGTGCCGAGGAGGCGGTGAGTCGGCGAGACGAGCTCGCACGATTGTTCGATCTGAGCCGCGATGTGATGCTCATGACCGACAGTCCGGCGACCCTCGCCACGCTCGCCCGATCGATCGCGCAGCGATTCGACCTGGAGTTCGTGGCCATCGCGCTGCCGGATGGCAAAGATGACTGGAAGCTGTTCGAGGCTGGGGCCCAGACGGTCGCCCTCGACCGACGTCAGCTCGCCTCGGCCATGGCGACCGCGCAGACGTCCCTCGAATTCGACGCGTACTCCCGCACCTACGCGGGACACCGTACGATGACGGTCGACAGCCGGGTGATCCGGCTGGTGCCCCTGCGCGTGGGAACGCGGCCCATCGGACTGCTGGCCGCAGCGGGCCGGCCAATCGAGGTGGGCACCCTCGACGCGCTTGGAGGCGTCGTGGCGATTGCGCTCGAGCGGTCTCAGCTGCTGGCCGAGCGCAAGGCCGCCGAGATGACGCGGCAGAGCGAGGAGCTGAAGACGGCGCTGCTCGCGTCGCTGGGCCACGACCTGCGGACGCCTCTCACCGCCATCCGGCTGGCCGCGGACAACCTCAAGGCGTCGTGGCTGACGACCGAGGATCGAAGCGAGCAGGGCGACCTCATTCTGGCGGAAGTCGAGCGACTCACGCGGCTGTTCCAGAACGTGCTGGAGATGGCTCGCATCGACGCGGGCGCCGTCGCCACGGAGTCCCGGTGGGCACACCCGTCGGAGATTGTCGAGGCCGCGCGGGATCAGGTCGCCCACACGCTCGCCGCGCACCGGCTGAACCTGCACATCGAACGCGACGTGCCGGTGCAGCTCGACCCGCGCCTGACCGCGACAGCGCTCGCCCATCTGCTCGAGAACGCGGCGCAGTACACGCCGAGCGGCTCGACGATCGACGTCACGACGAGCGTGACGAGCGAAGGCCTCGAGATTCAGGTTCGCGACCGCGGTCCGGGCATCGCACCGGCCGATCTGCCGCACCTCTTCGAGCGTTTCTATCGCGGCGCCGCCGCGCGGACACGGGCGTCGGGAACGGGGATGGGCCTCTGGATCGCCAGGGGACTGCTGGCGTCGGTCCAGGGCCGCGTGTGGGCGGAGAACTGCGCGGATGGCGGCGCGCAGTTTACGATTATGGTGCCCGCCGCCGTCCAGGAACCGGCGGCGGCGTCCATACCCACGCCATGACGTCCCCCGTGCACATCCTGCTCGTCGACGACGAGGTGGCCATCCAGCGCGCGCTCGGCCCGCTTCTCCGCTCGCACGGCCACCACGTGCGGATGGCTGCCAGCGGCGCCGACGCCCTCCGCATGGTCGCCGAGCAGATGCCGGATCTGGTCGTGCTCGACCTGGGTCTCCCCGACCTCGATGGGACTGAGGTCTGCCGTCGCATTCGCGCGACGTCGAAGGTGCCAATCATCGTCCTTTCGGCGCGGAGCGCCGAGGCGGAGAAGGTGAGCGCGCTCGATCTCGGCGCGGACGACTACGTGACGAAGCCGTTCGGTCCCGAAGAGCTGCTCGCGCGCATTCGCGTGGCGCTGCGGCGGACGAAGGGCGACGAGCCGGCCGAGAGCGGGCAGCTCCGCGCCGGTCCCCTCGCCATCGACTACGACCGGCGTCGCGTCCTCCGCGACGAGACCGAGATCCGGCTGACGCCCAAGGAGTTCGAGCTCCTCTCGCTCCTCGCCCGCAACCACGACCGCGTGCTCACGCATCGGGCCATCCTCAAGGCCATCTGGGGCCCGAACGCCGTCGAGCAGCCCGAGCACCTGTGGACGCTCGTGGCGCAGCTCCGAAAGAAGATCGAGCCCGACCCGGGGACGCCCCGCTACCTGCTCAGCGAGCCGTGGGTGGGCTACCGATTCTCCACTGGCGAGCCCGACGCGAAGGCTGACGGCGACGAGTCCGTCTGAGCACCGTCCCGCGACGAATGACCACGCCGGAATCCCGTCGCTGCCCGGCGGGAATTCGCAGGGGTCCGGCAACCCGATCGCTCCTGATCTTCCCCGTCGGCCCCACAGCGGCCGTACGGCACGCTCTGTGCTCATGCCGTCCTTGAGGGTCTTTTCAGGAACTCCTTGGCCCATCCTCAGGCCGGAGTCGCTACCGTCAACAAGAGGAGCGCATCATCATGGTTTCGCCAGTCGGTAGTCGCCGGCACCGCGAGGAGGCATTCGAGCGGGAACTGTTCCTTCGGAGAAAGCTGCTGGCCGTGCTCGACGCAGAGTGGCCATCCGCCGGTGGAAGACCCGCCGGACGGGCTGCACGGCTGGCCGCGATCGTCACAGCCACGCTCGCTGGTCTCGCCGTGTTCGCGAGCTTCGCCGCAGCGCAAACGACCGATCCGTCCGATCCCGCAGAGCCGTCCGCGGCCCAGCCGGCCAGCCAGGAATCGTCTAATCCGTTCGCGCACGTCCAGTTCGGCGTGACGTTCGAGGGCTACTACCAGTACAACTGGAACCGCCCGTACGACCGGGTGAATCTGCTGCGCGCGTATGATACGCGCGCCAACGTGTTCAGCATCCAGCAGGCGGCGATCATCGTCGAGAGCGCGCCGAAGGTGGATGAGGGCCGCCGCTTCGGCGCGCGGATCGACCTGCAGTACGGCCAGGCGACCGAGACCGTGCAGGGCAGTCCCGCCAACGAGCCGCGCCCCGACGTGTATCGCCAGGTCTGGCAGGCGTACGGCACGTACGTCTTCCCGGTGGGCCGCGGACTGCAGACCGACTTCGGCAAGTTTGCCTCGATGCTCGGCTACGAGACGAACTACGCGAAGGACGACAACCACTTCTCTCGGGCGTACCTGTTCAACTTCCTGCCCTTCTACCATACCGGCCTGCGGACGACCCTGCCGGTGAGCGACGAGGTGACGCTGCTGTACATGCTCACGAACGGCATCCAGCAGACCGAGGACTTCAACGACTTCAAGAGCAGCCACGTCGCCGCCATCGTCAAGCCCATCGACTCCGTGACGTGGACGGTGAACTACTACTTCGGCCAGGAGCAGCCGGACGGCGGGGAGCCGACCGGGCCCGACGGCTACTTCAAGGTCTTCGACACCTACGTGGCGTACGCCGCGACACAGAAACTCGGCCTCGGCCTGGACGTGAACTACGTAACCAACGAGGTCAACAAGAGCGACCCCTCGCTGTCGCTCCAGGGTATCGGGGCCTACGCGCGCTACCAGGTGACGTCCCCGGCCGCGCTGGCCGTGCGATACGAGCGGCTCGACGACGACGGTCTGTTCGGTGGCATCGATCAGGTGCTCCACGAGCTGACCGCGACCGCTGAATACAAGTTCGCCGACGGGTTCCTCGTGCGGGGCGAGTTCCGCCGCGACTGGTCCAATCAGCCGTTCTTCACCGGGCCCGAGCCGGACGGTCTCCGGGAGCACCAGAACACGTTCCTGGTCGGTCTCGTGTGGTGGTTCGGCAACAAATCGGGCGCCTGGTAGGAGGCCTGCCGTGATGCTGATGCTGATGGTCGTGCTGGGTGTGGTCACGTTTGCGGCCATGGTCGGATTCGTCTCGTTCTGTGACCGCGTGTAGGTGAGCCATGACTCTACTGTCCTTGCTGTTGAGCGTCGCCGCGTTCGCCTACCTCGTGTACGCGATGCTGCGCCCGGAGAAGTTCTGAGGTCGCCATGGGTACGGAATACATTGCCGTCGCGGTCACGATCCTGTTCACGATCGCGACCAGCCTGGTGGTCGGCCGGTACATGTTCAAGGTGTTCACCGGCCAGCGGACGCTCCTCGATCCGCTGTTCGTGCCGATCGAGCGGCTGGTTCTTCGTGCGACCGGGATCGACCCCGGCGACCAGCAGGACTGGAAGCGGTACTCGCTGTCCCTCCTGATCTCGAACGTGATCATGTGGCTGGTGACCTTCGCGATCGTGTCGGTGCAGAGTTGGCTGCCCCTCAATCCGGACGGCATCGGCAACATGGAGCCGACACTGTCGTTCAACACGATCTCGAGCTTCACCACCAACACGAACCTGCAGCACTACAGCGGCGAGACGGGCCTGTCGTACTTCTCGCAGATGTTCGTCATCACGTTCCTGCAGTTCGTGACGGCCGCCACGGGAGTGGCGGCGTGTATCGCCGTCATCCGCGGCCTGGCGGGCAATCGCCTGACGGAGCTCGGCAACTTCTACGTCGACTGCACGCGCGCGGCCGTCCGGGTGTTTCTCCCGCTGGCCCTGCTCGTCGGCACCGTCCTCATCTGGCAGGGCACGCCCATGACGTTCGAGGGCGCCGTCCATGCGACGACGCTCGAGGGACAGGCGCAGGTCATCGCCAGGGGCGTGGCGGCGCCGGAGGTCGCGATCAAGCAACTCGGGACGAATGGCGGCGGCTACTTCGGGCCGAATTCTTCCCACCCCTACGAGAATCCGACTCCGATCTCCAATTTCGCGGAGACCTGGTCGATCACGATCATCCCCATGGCGATGGTGTGGACGCTCGGCTACATGGTCGGTCGCCGGCGTCTGGCGGTGGTGGTGTTTGCGACCATGCTCGCGATCTACCTGCCGATGGTCGTGTTCGCCGTGGCGCAGGAAGCCGGAGGCAACCCGGCGATCGCCGCGATGGGCGCCGACCAGTCCACCGGCTCGATGGAAGGCAAGGAAGTCCGCTTCGGTGCCGGCCTCTCCGCATTGTGGGCGGTGACGACCACGGTGACGTCGAACGGGTCCGTCAATTCAATGCACGACTCGATGACCCCCCTTGGCGGGCTGATGCCGCTCGTCGGCATGTGGCTGAACAACATCTTCGGCGGCGTGGGCGTGGGCTTCATCAACATGCTCATCTTCGTCATCGTCGCGGTGTTCGTGGCCGGCATGATGGTCGGCCGCACGCCGGAGTTCCTGGGCAAGAAGGTCGAGGCCAAGGAAGTGAAGCTGGCGAGCCTGGCCCTCCTGTGGCATCCCCTCGCAATTCTGGTCGGCTCCGCCGTGGCCTGCTACGTGTGGGCCACGACCGCCGATCCCGGAACGGCCCTGGCCTGGCTCAAGAACCCGGGCCCGCACGGCTTTTCCGAGATGCTCTACGAGTTCACCTCGGCAGCGGCCAACAACGGCTCGGGCTTCGAGGGACTGGGCGACAACACGCCGTTCTGGAACATCGCGACGGGCCTCGTGATGCTGTTGTCGCGCTACATCCCGATCATCGCGCCGCTGGCCCTCGCGGGGGTACTGGCGGCCAAGCCCGCGGCGCCTGAAACGGCGGGGTCGCTTCGCGCCGACAGCGCCACGTTCGGATTCACCCTGTGGGCCGTCATCGTCATCCTCGGCCTGCTGATGTTCATGCCGGTGGCCGTGCTCGGGCCGATCGCCGAGCACCTCACGCTCGCCGGTGGTCTGTAGTTCGCGCGCGGAGCACCTCATGGTCAAAGAATTGAAGCAAGGCGTCCTGTTCTCGATCGTCACGATGGTGCTGCTGGGCGGTGGCTACCACCTCGCGCTGTGGGTGGTGGGTCAGGTCGTCTTCCCGGCACAAGCCGAAGGCAGCCTGATTCGCCGTGCCGACGGCACCATCGTCGGCTCCCGGCTGATCGCCCAGACGTTCACGCGTCCGGAGTACTTCCAGCCGCGGCCTTCAGGCGTGGACTACAACGCCGCGTCGACCGGTGGAACGAACTACGGGCCGTCCAATCCCGACCACTTGAAGGCGGTTCAGGAGCGCCTCGATGCCGTCACCAGGCAGGAAGGCGTCACGCCCGACCGCGTGCCGTCGGAGCTGATCACCGCCAGCGGGGCCGGGTTGGATCCGCACATTCCGCCCGATGCCGCCGAGCTGCAGGCGCCGCGCGTGGCGGCGGCGCGCGGCGCAGCCATCGAGCGGGTTCGGGACCTGATTCAGGCGCACACCGAGCCGCCCAGTCTGGGGCTCCTGGGCCGGTCGCGGGTCAACGTGCTCGAACTGAACCTCGCGCTCGACGAGACGTTCGGACCGCCGAAGCCCGGAGTCTGACGTTCCAAGCCGCGAGCCCAAGTCTTACCACGAAAGCATTCTTATGTCAGAACGCGCACACACGATTTCGATCTGGGATCCCGGCATCGTCCGACAGGCGGCCCTGGATTCGCTCCGCAAGCTCGATCCGCGGATGCAAATCAAGAATCCGGTGATGTTCATCGTGGAGGTCGGCAGCCTCCTGACGACCATCATCTTCGTACGGGAGCTGGCGACCGGCGCCGGGCAACCGCTCTTCACCGGACAGGTCGCCTTCTGGCTCTGGTTCACGGTCCTGTTTGCGAACTTCGCCGAGGCGATGGCCGAGGGTCGCGGCAAGGCGCAGGCCGACACGCTGCGGAAGACGCGGACCGAGACCGTGGCAAACCGGCTGACCGAAGGCGGCCGAATGGAGACGGTGCCTGCCGCCAGCCTGCGCAAGGGCGACGTGGTCATGGTGCACGCCGGAGAGTTCATCCCGGCCGACGGCGAAATCACCCAGGGCGTCGCCTCGGTGGACGAGTCGGCGATCACCGGCGAGTCGGCGCCGGTGATCCGGGAAGCCGGCGGCGATCGCTCGGCGGTGACGGGTGGAACGCGTGTGATCTCGGACTGGATCAAGGTGCAGGTGACCTCCGATCCCGGGCACACCTTCCTCGATCACATGATTGCGCTCGTCGAGGGCGCCGAGCGCCACAAGACACCCAACGAGATCGCGTTGAACATCCTGCTCGCGGTGCTGACGCTGGTCTTCCTGCTCGTGGTCGTGACGCTTCAGCCGTTCGCCTACTACGCGGGCACCGAGATCCCGATTCCAGTGCTCGTGTCGCTGCTCGTGTGCCTCATCCCGACGACCATCGGCGCGCTGATATCGGCCATCGGAATCGCCGGCATGGACCGGCTGGTGCAGCAGAACGTGCTCGCCATGTCGGGGCGCGCCGTCGAAGCGGCCGGTGACGTCGATACACTGCTTCTCGACAAGACAGGGACGATCACGCTGGGCAACCGGCAGGCCACCGAGTTCATTCCCGTGCCGGGTGTCAGCGAAGGCGAGCTCGCCGACGCGGCCCAGCTGGCCTCGCTCGCGGACGAAACACCCGAAGGACGCTCCATCGTCGTGCTGGCCAAGGAGAAGTACCGCATCCGGGGCCGTGAGCTGGCGGACAAGTCGGCGGCGTTCGTGCCGTTCTCGGCCATGACCCGCATGTCGGGCATCAACCTGGACGGCCGCGAAATCCGGAAGGGGGCTGCCGAGGCCATCGCCAAGTACGTCAGTGAGCAGGGTGGCGTGATCCCCGCCGAGCTCCAGGTGGCCACCGATCGCATCGCGCGTGCGGGCGGCACACCTCTCGTGGTGGCGGAGCGCGGTCGCGCGCTCGGCGTGGTGCACCTCAAGGACATCGTCAAGGGCGGTATGCGGCATCGCTTCGACGCCCTTCGGGCCATGGGCATCAAGACGGTGATGATCACCGGCGACAACCCGCTCACGGCCGCCGCGATCGCGAACGAGGCCGGGGTCGACGACTTTCTCGCCCAGGCGACGCCCGAGAACAAGATGGACCTCATCAAGCGCGAGCAGGCGGCCGGCAAGCTCGTGGCGATGACGGGCGACGGCACCAACGACGCGCCCGCGCTGGCGCAAGCCGACGTCGGGGTGGCGATGAACACCGGCACCACCGCCGCCAAGGAAGCCGGCAATATGGTGGACCTCGACTCCAACCCGACCAAGCTCATCGAGATCGTCGAGATCGGCAAGCAGCTCCTGATGACGCGCGGTGCGTTGACGACGTTCTCGATTGCGAACGACGTCGCCAAGTATTTCGCGATCATCCCGGCGATGTTCATCCTGGCGTTCCCGCAGCTGACCGCGCTCAACGTGATGCGGCTGGCGACGCCGGAGTCGGCGATACTCTCCGCCGTGATCTTCAACGCGGTGATCATCATCGCGCTCATTCCGCTGGCGCTTCGCGGCATCCCCTACAAGCCGCTGGGCGCGGCGGCGGTCCTGCGTCGGAACATGCTCATCTACGGCCTCGGGGGCATCGTGCTACCGTTCGTCGGCATCAAGGTGATTGACGTGGTCCTGGTCGCCATCGGCCTGGCATAGGGAGCGATGGACTGTCATGACCCAGCGCCCCACGGCCGACGCGTTGCTGGCTCGCATCAAGGAGCGAGACCGCGCCCGCCTGCGGATCTACGTCGGGGCCGCTCCCGGCGTGGGCAAGACCTACGAGATGCTGCAGGAAGGCCACGCCCTCAAGGCCCGTGGTCTCGACGTGGTCATCGGCTATGTCGAGACCTATGGGCGCCGCGACACCGAGGCACAGCTGAAAGACCTCGAGGTCGTCCCGCGGAGGAAGGTCGACTATCGCGGCGTGACCATGGAAGAGATGGACGTCGAGGCGATCATCCGCCGGAAGCCTCAGATCTGTATCGTCGACGAGCTCGCGCACACCAACGTGCCAGGCAGCCGCCACGAGAAACGGTACGAGGATGTCATCGACATTCTCGAGGCCGGCATTCACGTGATGACGGCCGTGAACATCCAGCACCTGGAGACGCTGAACGACGCCGTGGCCAAGGCCACGGGCGTGCGCGTGCGCGAGACCGTGCCGGATACGTTCCTCGACCGTGCCGACGAGGTGATCAACGTCGACGTCACGGTCGAGGAACTGCGGAATCGCCTGCGCGAGGGGAAGATCTACCGGCCCGAGAAGGTCGAACAGGCCCTGACGAACTTCTTCCGCAAGGGCAACCTGTCGACGCTTCGCGAGCTCGCGCTTCGGGCCGTGGCGGACGAGGTCGGCGAGAAGGCGGCCAGCTACCGTGCCCGCGAGGGGCTGGAGCCCGCGCTGATTCCCGAGCGGGTCATGGTGTGCATGAGCTCGAACGCACACGCGCCGCGCGTGATCAGGACCGGCGCGCGCATCGCCGGCCGGCTGGGCTCCAAGTGGTATGCCGTCTACGTCGAGACGCCCCGCGAGAAACCCGGACGCATCAACGCTCGTGACGCCGAGGCGCTGCAGCAGAATATCCGGCTCGCGGAAAGCCTTGGCGCCACGGTGGTGAGAGTCAAGGCCGATCGGCCCTCCGACGGGCTCATCGCGTTCGCCCAACGCGAAGGCGTCACGCACGTCATCTTCGGGCAGAGCGCACGGTCACGGTGGGAACTGCTCATGCGCGGGTCCACGCTCGACCGATTCCTTGGCGGGGTTCCCGACGCCGCGGTCCAGGTCGTGCCCCTGAACGAGGTCTGATGACGGCGCGCGAGGTGCCCGTGATCAGCGCTTGTCGCGCTCTTCAGCGACCCGCGCCTCGAGACGCTTCATGGAATCGGCCGCGAGCGTGCGGCAGCCCTGCGGGTCCACGAACGGATCGCCCGGCGCGCCAGGGGCGATCGTGCCGCGCCTGGTCCGCTTCTCGGCCACCCCGGTGAAGCTGGGATGCGTGGAGACGACGATATCGCAGGGCAGCGCCGCCAGTTTGGCAATGCTCGCGCGGAAGCTCTCCACCAGGCTCGGGTGCGTGGCGTCCCCGGTGTAGCGGAAGCCGGGCGCCGACACGGCCGTGAGGCTGTCCGCATAGACCATGTGCAGGCACCGCGGTGCGCCGCCGGCCACGGGCTCGCAGGCGTCCCACGTCCAGGCCGTGCTGCCGGGTGTATGCCCCGGAATCAGGTGGGGAGTGAGCGCCAGTGGGCCCAGGCGGAGCACCTCGCCATCCTTGATCTCCCTCACGGTCTTCACGGGGGGGAAGGCGTTGGCCTCGCGGCCGAACCCGATCTGCGGATCGTCATCGAGCGGCAGACCCCGACGGATCGCCTCCGCGCTCCAGGGGCTCGCGACCACGGTGGCGCCGCTCGCCCGTTGCAGGGCGGCGATGCCGGCCGCGTGATCGTAGTGCGCGTGGGAGTTGAGGATGAACTTCACGTCCTCGGTCCGGAAGCCGAGCGCGCGGATGCTGGCATCGATGAGCGGCGCCGACTGCGGCAGCGCGCCGTCGAGCAGGATGTGCCCGGCGTCCGAAGTGACCAGCATCGCCGACAGTCCCTCGGTGCCCACGTAGTACGTGTTGCCGAACACCTTGAAGGGGGCCATCGGGCGGTTCCACTCGGCGCAGCTGTCGCACGCCTTTGGCGGATCGGCCTGGAACGGACGGGGTGACTGGGCGGAGAGCGAGACAACGGAAAGGCAGAGAGCGAGCAGCGCGACGAATCTCATGGCAGGTGAACAGTATGACCCGCGAGCACGCACCCGGCCAGCAGTTCGTCACCGGAACGTGGGGTTCACGACGGATGCCAGCTGCACGGTGGCTATAATCGCCCCTTATGCGTCGACTCATCGTCACGGCCGTTGCCATTGCGCTGTCGGGCACGATCGCCGCCCAGGGTAAGCGGCCGATCACGGAGACCGACCTTCTGAAGTTCACCTGGATCGCCGACCCGCAGATCTCGCCGAACGGATCCGCGGTCGCGTTCACGCGCGTCGTGGTGAACGAGAAGGACGACGACTACGAGACCAGCCTGTGGCTGGTGCCGGCGGACGGCTCGGCAGAGCCGCGTCCGCTGACGGCGGGAACGCGCGACAGCAGCCCGCGCTGGTCGCCGGATGGCCGCAGCCTGGCGTTCGTGCGGGCGGTGGAACGCGACGGCAAGGCCCAGCCGCCGCAAATCTACGTGCTGCCGCTCGACGGAGGCGAAGCGCGCGCTGTCACCGACCTGCCGAAGGGCGCGGGCGCGCCCGCGTGGTCGCCGGACGGCACCCGCATCGCGTTCTCGAGCACCACGAAGGACGAGGACTTCGCGAAGGCGCCCGATGCCCCGAAGCCGTCTGACGTCCGCGTGATCACCGAGGCCGTCTACCGATCGAACGGCGGCGGCTGGAACGAGCCGGATCGACCGGCGCACCTGTGGGTCACCTCCGTCGGACCCGGCGCCAACATCGTCAAGCCGCAGCAACTCACGTCGGGCCGGTACGCCGACAACGGCCACGCGTGGGCGCCCGATGGGTCGCGCATCTATTTCACGTCGAACCGCGTGGACGAGCCCTACTACCAGCAGTCGGATTCCGACCTGTATGCGGTGCCGGCCGGCGGTGGGGAAGCGGTCAAGGTGGCGAGCATCAACGGCACCATCGGCGGTCCGCGGCCCTCACCGGACGGCAAGTGGATTGCCTTTGGCGGCACGCTGTACGGCACGCCGGAGCGGTCCTACGACCAGCCCGACCTCTTCGTCGCTCCCGTGGACGGCTCGTCGGGGCCGCGGAACCTCACCGCCACCTACGACTTCGACATTGGCGGCAGCGTGGGTGGAGACCAGCGGGCGCCGCGCGGCGGCGGATCGGCCGGCGCCATCTGGTCCGCGGACGGTCGGTCCATCGTCGTTGTCGTGGGCGAACGGGGCGATGCCAACCTGGTGCGATTCGACGTGGCGAAGGGGACTGCCCAGCCGGTGCTCAAGGGCTCGCACACGGTGCAGTCGTACAGCGCCACCGCCGACGGCAAGACGCTCGCCGCCGTGGTGTCCACACAAACCAACATCAACGACATCGTCATCGTCGATGCGGCCGCGGGAACCCCGAGCGCGAAACAGATCACCCGCGTGAACGACTCGTTGTTCCAGACGCTCTCGATCACGACGCCCGAGGAAATCACATGGACCAGCTTCGACGGCCGCACCATCCAGGGCTGGCTGCTCCATCCACCCGACTTCGACCGCTCGAAGAAGCATCCGTTCATCCTCCAGATCCACGGCGGGCCGCACGCAGCGTACGGCAACGTGTTCACGCACGAGTTCCACTGGATGGCGGCGAAGGGCTACGTGGTGCTGTTCCCAAACCCGCGCGGCAGCAGCAACTACGGCCAGGAGTTCGGCAACATCATCCAGTACCGCTACCCGGGCGACGACTACAAGGATCTGATGGCCGGCGTGGACGCCGTGGTCAAGCGCGGTTACATCGACGAAAAGCGGATGGGCGTCACGGGCGGCAGCGGTGGCGGGCTGCTGACCAACTGGACGATTACGCAGACGCAGCGCTTCGCGGCGGCGGTCTCGATGCGGTCCATCGCGGACTGGTCCGGCTTCTGGTTCACGGCCGACTTCGCGCAGTTCACGCCGTCGTGGTTCCGTAAGGCGCCGTGGGAAGACCCGCAGGACTACGCCGCCCGCTCGCCCCTCACGCACGTCGCGAAGGTGACGACGCCGCTGATGCTGATCGACGGAGACGACGACCTGCGCACGCCCCCGGCCGACGGCGGCGAGATGATGTTCCGCGCGTTGAAGTACCTGAAGGTCCCGACGGTGATGGTCCGCGTG